>Ga0209658_1000027_pt1 | contig 139882 bp, 131 predicted proteins | sample SaaInlV_150m_DNA_6_FD_184656 | JGI IMG/M metagenome (GOLD analysis project Ga0209658, IMG submission 184656) | Marine microbial communities from expanding oxygen minimum zones in the Saanich Inlet - SI037_S4LV_150m_DNA (SPAdes) (version 2) | ecosystem: Environmental > Aquatic > Marine >...
CTTGAAACAGAGAAGATAAAATCAGCCACGAAGCATTTATTGAATGCCTCTGAAATAGACTCCATTGTAATGACCTCGGCGTTAAGACCTGATCTATTTGTTTGCGAAGCTGTCCATATTGGACAACTATTAGCTTGAGAAATTCCTCGCAACTCCTCGTAAATAGTCTCTAGTTGGTGTCTTTTCTCATCTTTCGAAGAAGATTCTGGTCTTATCAAATCAGCATAGTCAACAATTATCAAATCAGGCTCGAAACCGCGATTTATTAATTTTTCCAAGTGGTTTTTTATTGTGACGATCGACGCGGATCTGGTCGGATATTCCTTTACGATCAATGCGCCGGCGATGTCTTTTATCTCGTCATACACTTTTTCTTTGAAAACTGGCAAGTTGTTAAGCTCTATTCCGGTGATGCAACTATCATACCTCAAAGACACAACAGCGTCCGATAACTCAAGAGTGTAATGAACTACTTTCTTGCCTGCTTTTACGGCGGCTGAGCCTAGATGTGCTAGGACCATCGACTTTCCTGCACCAGTTGGTGCGATCACAACCCCTAGTTCACCCTTACCTAGGCCGCCTTTGGTGATTTTATCAATATCCACCCAACCACTCGAAACTGGGTTTCTGGCTTTGAGTTCGAATCTCTTTTCAAAGTCTTTTAAATAATCATACCCGAAATCATTATCGCTGCCAAGAATCAGCGCGTTGTCGATCAGGCTCCTAACTTCGTCAAAAGAACAACGCTTCATCAAATCAACTGACTTAATCAGAGCTTCTTTTAGCTTCTGTTTTCTACAGAACTCAAGAGCAGTGTTCTTGATGAACTCAGAACCCTCCACTTCAAGCTCAGAGGAAACCACCCTTGCGTAATAATCTCTTATTCTTATTTGAACAGATTCCGGCTCGGTTACAAGTTCTGTTCTTACGATAGCCCTCATGATCTTCTCTGTGGGGTGGACCTTGTATTTCTTGCGATAGCTGGAAATCTTACGGACGAACACCTGCAGATGTTTTAACTCCAAAAAGTTAATGTCCAAGACTTCAAACATTCGGTCTGCAAATGGTCTGTCTCTCAGCATCAGTTGACACAAGTCCTCTTGGAAAGATTTTCCAAATTTGGAGAAGTCTTCTTTTTCTTGATTCATTGTGTTCCTTCCTGGTTTTAACCAGATTAGCATAAGCTTTTGGGAGGGTCAACCTATTCGGGTGTTACCGTATGATTAAACGACGCGAACAGGTCAGACAGTCCTATCTGGCCGAATCCGTCTTTAGACATCATCGTCCTGAAGTTGGTTTTATTGAACAGTGGGACAAAGCTGTCGATCTGGTCTCTTATTTTGTTCTTGGTCTGTGGGGATATACTAGGAGACGACAACTGCATCAATCCATAGTTTCCAGCAATCACTTCCTGATTCAATAGTATGTTCTCATAGACCTTGATCTTGGAACTTTCAGCCAGGGTTTGGCAGTACCTTAACAACTCATATATACTGTAGTCCTTCTCTTCCGCCAGGAAAGAGAACCTTTTTGCGACAGTGGGAAGGCCAACACCCTGAACCCCTTTCAAACCGTCACTTACATCTCCCGCAACAGCCCTCGCCAAAGCAAAGTTGTTCGGGTGTATACCGTGCTTCTCAACAACACTGTTCTTGTTAAGGACTTCTTTTTGTGTAGGTCTGTAAAGAACTGTCTTTTCATCGAGCAATTGGATGAAGTCCTTATCGCTCGACACAATGATCTTTTGCCACTCTTTGTACTTTGTGAACTTACTGACAAAAGCGATAACGTCATCAGCTTCTATCGCGGGCTCCATAAACTGGATTACGGGCGAGTTGTTCAGATACTCAATAGACCTCAGTTGTTGTCTAATCTTATTGTCCGTCTCCTGTTCTGCGGTGAAGTTCGCGTTCACCCGATTCAACCTGAGAGGCTTTCTGCCGGATTTATAGTTCTTATTGGCAGATCTTCGTCTTTGAGATCCGCCTGCTCCGTCCCAAACTACAATTATTTGATCTGGCTTAACCTCCCTAGAGAGCTTGTTCAGGACTTTCAAGAACCCGCAGATGCCTCCAATGTGTTCACCACTATAAGAGGTAGACGGGTCTGATATATACGCCCTCAAGTACTGATTGTGCGCATCTACGATCATCGCTCTCTTCATAAAAACTCCTAAACAAAAAAAAGCACCCCAAAGCATCTTTTTTAACACTTTGGGGTGCGGGGCCAAGAAATAATCGAAGATTATTATTCCTCGGCAGGTGGGACCTCTTCACTATCGTAATAGTCAGCAGCATTGCCTTGTTTCTTATCGAATTTCATTATAACATCATCCTCGATAATTTTCAACACAGACTCTTTAAACTTATCGCTTTGAAGTTTATTAGTCCATTGCTTTCTTTGGAAGCGCTCTTCGGTGCCATCATTGTGGACAAGGGTGTACCAAGCTCCTGAAGATTTCAGTCTTTCTGAGATCTGAATCGCGTCAAACCAGCTTTCCTCGTCCTGAACTCCGATATCTTCGTCTCCCCATAGGATCTTAAAGTTGCAGGTTCGACCAGCGGTCCCGAAACGAGACTTTTCGATCTTCACTTTAACTTCAGATCCGATTCGGAAACCATTGTCATCCAATACGAAACTAGCCTTTGCTTTTCTGCCAGTTAGCCAGATCCTCAAAGAATATGCGTAGTGCATAGCTTTACCGCCGGGCGTAACATATGGAGTTGTCATTGCCTCCGACGGTGAGCGAGTTATATTCGTCTTCAATTGGTTTAAGACTAAAAACGTAGCGTTACTATTCGCAATGGGCACTGTTAGTTTAGACATGCCCTTAGAGAGAATCCTAGCCTTTACTGCCATCGATGACAAAGGATTAAAATCCCCTTCAACGTCAGAGACTGACGGCGTTAGAGCGAGAGAGTCCCAAATAAAGAGCCATCGGTTCTCCGTACCTAACAGTTCTTCAATCGTTTCTAGAACAAACTCCACGGACTCAGCTTGGATATACATCAAACCGTTCAGCGAACAACCTGCCCTTTCCAAAAAGGAAGGGTCGATTGCAGACTCCGAGTCGAAATAAACGACGTCGATGCCCATATCTTGAGCATTGGCTGCAACCTGTGCTGCTAGAAAGCTTTTGCCGGTAGCTTCAAGACCTGCAATTTCACAGATCTTGCCCACAGGGATGCCCGCTGAACGACCTTTGCAAATTATGGAGTCTAACCACTTCGACCCAGTAGGAATCCAATCCGTAACTTCGGTTGGATTTTGGTTGTTTAAGTTGTGAGCAACCTCCCTGCCAGCCTTCTTGTTTATGAGGCGCATTGCCTCTTCTAGGGAAACATTCCCCGGTCTTAGTTTTGCCACTTTCAAGTCTTACTCCTAATTTTTGCCCAAGAGATCGTTAAACGCAGCATCCACAGAGTCTGTAGAAGACTCAACAGCCATAGTCTTGGGGGCCGAGTATTTCTCTACCTGATTATCCGTAGAGTCGGCATCCAAGAAAGTGTCCAGTAACGATGAAACTTCACCAGAAGACTTTCGTTCAAAGAGGGAATCAAAAGCAGGGATCGACTCAAGCAATTCTGCACAGCGGTCATCACCACCGGTTGAGTCGTCGCACAGAGTCGTCTTTCGAGGCCGAGGACGGATGTCTGTCCGTGGGAAGCTGGCTCCAGGCTGCTTTCCGTACATAATCTTAAGATCGTTTCCGCTTTCAGGGTCTGTAATATCCCCGTAGTCTGGGTCGAAGACAATCTTTAGCAAACTTTCGTATGCCATCTTGCCGTAACCCCAGATTCTAACGCCCTCAGACTCTTCTCCTCGGACCAAAACTGGAGAAAAGAATCGCTTCTTGGCAAAGAGGTCCTTCGCCATCTTCTTACTATCATCTGTACCTTCGTTCCAGAGCTTGCTTGCAAAATTACAAACCGAGCACTCGTCTCCGAAGTTATGCTTAGGGCACAAGAAACCACCCTGTGCTACGTTATAGTGGAAGTGATATTCCTTAAACGGATCTCCATCTGCGGTCGGAACAATGCGAATATTGCTCTCTCCATCCACAGGCTTCCAAAAAACGTTCTTGGAATCGCCCTTGCCGGTTAAGTTGTTAAGCTTCTCTTTCATTCTATCCATATTCAGTGCCATTATATTACCTCCTTGTGGTATTGTTTTTTTTGCACTCATCGCTATAGCAGGTCGGCAAATTTCCCGACCAACTCTCTCTAATATATCTTATGCTTTATTTTATGTCAAGTTGAATTTGTGAAGAATATGAAACTACATATCCGTAGTTTGTGTCGTACTCTGTCGAGTAGATTCCATAACTAATCTTATTTTTATTGATGTTCTTGCCTTTTATCTGAGTTATGATCTTTTTTCTCAAGGTCTTGTCCTCATCAATTTGTTTCTCTGACATACCGTAATAGTAGCGGGTCTCATTTGGGCTGTCAAGGGGAAAGAACATCTTTTCTTCACCGGTGGTGGGATCAAGCAGGCCAATGGTGCAAATCCTGTTCCCAATCGCAGGGCCAGAGAATGTATCAGTAACAGAGTCTATATGGTTGAATACGTTGATTCCGTGGAATGTTGCTGAAATCATTTGATTTAACTCGCCATAGTAGTTCCTAAGCGGAACCTCTTGCATACAGCCCTCCACACTGTCGTTGGAAACGAGGAACATCTTTTCAAAAACGCCCGACCTTGTGTATTCTTGCAAGACATGTCGAACAGTTCGCTCAAGCAGTCTCTTTTTCTCGTTCAACAACGAAGCATCCGGCTGAACATACAAGACGTTGATATTTGACTTGTGGTGTATTTGCTGGAGGATCGATAAGGTGATCGCAGAGATGTCGCTGGCCCCATTAACTACAAACAGGACATCTTTTGTGATTCTAGCCAAGAAACGTTTTACACTCGGGCAACTAGATTCGTACAACTCTGGCGAGTCCTGGGGTTGTACCCTGAAATACTTCTTTTCGTCTGACTCTTTAGAGTCGATTAAATATACTTTGTACTGTGGGAAGGCTGAAAAAGACCTCGCGACATTACAACCGGCGGTACCCAGGCCTATTATTGTATCCAATTGACTTTCCTCATTTCACCGAAATTCTTGCCGATACTTAGATTTACCCTGTAGTCTCCGAACCTAGTAGCCCCAAAGATGCTCAAGATTTCCATCAGGTCTGCTTTGTCTGAAGCGCAACAGTCCACAACTATCGAATCGTGCATTAAGAATACGATATTACTTCTTCTTTTTTCAAGAAAATTATTAACTTTTATTGCTTGTTCAATACACATGTCACTGCTTGTGCTTTGGACTATATAGTTCAGCGCCACTCTGTCGTCTGCCTCAATATAGCGCGAGAACGGCGTTCTAACGCCCGCCTTGTGCCGATAGTTGTCTTTGACCCAATCCCTGTTGTAAAGGCGCTCCAGTGCCCGATCTCGCGCTTCAGGGTTGTATAACCAGGCAAAAGTGCGCTTCTTAATCTCCTCTCTGGTCGTTGAGTGTCCCGAAAGGTTTTGAAGATTCCATTCGTGGATATCTAATTGTGGTTGGGGCTTTCCAGAAAGTGCTAGGAGGGTTCTCAACTCTGCTGCGTTAAAATCCAGTTCAACAAACAGGTCGTTTCTTGGCTTGACATACTTCCTTAAATCCTTGTCCAAGTTAAGTATCGGAAATGATCTTTTGTTGGTGGTAAGTCTTCCCGTCTTTGAACCAAAAACATTATACGAGACACAGTGTTCTATACCTTTGACCTTTTTGAGGAACCTCCTAACTTTCTGATCGTGGTAATCCTTTTTCAATCGTGCAAAGTCTATGTTGAGTTCTTCACAACCAATATCGTCAACTAGCCTTACAGCACCCAGCAAATGATTGTAGTTTTCTGGCTTTTTGTAATTCTCAAATACGTGTTGAGTTATTATGTTTCTACATTCTAAAAGCTCACATATGTGCTTTTCAGGTATGAGGTCGAACAAACAGTGATCTCTCATGTCTATATCTGCAGTCTTTATAGATTCGGAAAACGCTTTGAGTTTTTCATTTATTTTCTCGAACCTTTCGGATATTACTTCGGGGCAGTGGTCCGCGAGTGGAGCCCCAGAGACATAGAGATTTGCAAATTCAATATCTTTTCCGAAAAGAGATGAAGTGTAGCCCCAAGTTCTTTTACATTTTTCATCAATATCTTCATACTTCAGCGCTCCAGCGCTGTAAAAAGCTACACACTCTTTTTTGTCGTCGACAACCTGAAAGTACATCTACCCTCTTTTTTTAATATGATCCGCCACCAGGAGTCCCAGCAGGTGCGTTTGGCACAGGTGGAACTTCATCCTCATCCTGGACAATATCACTGCTCGGGCGGGTTGTCAAGCCGGACCCTTGTCTCGATAATATGATTTTTGGATTTAAGTCTGTGAACACTTTATCCAGGTATTTGAAAGAGGCTAATGGCCCTCGGCGATGTGCCTCATAGAGGGCGGCAACTCTTATCTCGTCAAACTGCACTTGAGAAGTTCTAACTGCATTTTCGTTGTATTTGCAGTGCAGGTATATTTCAACCAAAGTTCTTAGATCTATTTCCTGCTCGATCTGTTCCAAAGGGCTTGGTGCGGGCCTTGGTACCTGTTGCTTGCTCTTGATTGATCCATCCTTGCAGTATTTGTTTGTTACGATGACAGGGTTGTCTCTTGAGAACTCGTAAAACATCTGTATTATCATTTCTTTCATCTTTGCAAAATCTTGAGCATATGTTTGAATAAAGTACTGGCTCAGAAACTCCACTCCGCCAGAAATACCATAATAACTCATATGTTTCTGAATTGCTTTCGATGAGAGGTCGGCAATTAGGTTCCAGGGTGCGTTAATATTGATCTTGAATCCAGACTTTGCTGCCAATTTTGTATACAAATCGTAGTCTTCATTCAAAAACAGGTCGTTTTTTAAAGAGTCGTCACCATAGTCCTTGCTCATTACGTCAATCGCCAAGCCAGTTGTGTGATGAGAGCACTGAGTGGATAAAATGAATGACCCATAAGTGATTGTCATAATGCTAGCGTGAACTTTGACAAATTCCAGAAATTCAGAAGCCATTTGGTTTATGGTTTGTATTTCGTTCCTCTTTGGAAACAGGAACTTTTCAGCAAAAAGCCCTTTCACTTGCTCAATGTGAGAGTTATACTTTTTAACAGGACTCTCGTAGCCTCGTGAGGCGGCTGCTGTCAGCTCTAATCCTGGGATCGTCAGACCGCCAATTTTCGCTGAATGTCTTTCCAAGTTTTTCCTAAACTCGTCGAATGCGTCAGCGACGAAATCTACGCAAAAAATAGAACCACCAGCAGTGAGAGGAGCTAGCGTACCTTGGTTATTCAATGCGACAATCTCACCAAAGTGGTTGATCTTTCCGTACAGAGAATACTTTAAGTTTAAATCAATGTGGCGATCGATGATGCTTGGACCCATCAGCCTCTTGGCGATGGTTTTATATTGCCTTCTACCATAGTACGACATCCTGGTCTTGGAGTCGTTGGAAGCGGGTGGATATATTACTCCGTCTCTCATTTTGCTTTCTCCTGGGTAAGGCTGTTTGTGGAGCTGTCAGCTTTCTCGCTGCTCAGTGCACCGTTCGTGTTATAAACCGCCATAGACTCTTGTTTTGCCTGAATGGTCGTGTCAAATCTACCTGGAGATATCGTATTGGATATGCTGTTGACGATGTAGTAGCCCCCCAAACCCAGACGACCAGCAGTGGACGCAGCACCCCTTCCAGGAAGGGTTGGAAGTAGATAAAATCTACTTCCCAACGTAAAAATCGTATTACCCAAAGCAGATATCCCTACTTGGTATGGCTGGCGAGCAATGTCTACAGAGGAACCTTTAGCGGCGGAGACAATGGCAGATTCTCTAAGCCCTTTAATCGGCTCCATTTGAAAGCTAACATTGTGTATCAAGCCAGAATCCTGACCCATATAATAATGCGCGATGCCTTTTGCCGCGTCCTTCGCTTTATTGCCACCAGAAGTTACCGGCTTGTTAATATCTGAAGAAATAAGTAAGTACGGCTTGGGTTTGCCGTTGCCTGGATAGTGGAATAGTCCTGAATCTTCCGACACTAAACTAGTTAAGTTTTGCCGCCCTAGGATCTTTGGAGAAAATCTTCTACTACTCATTTCTCCCGCAACCATTTTGACAACATTAGGATTTCCGCTAGCAGGTGATTCATAGAATGCCTCTCCTGTGAAAACAGGTCTAATCAAGGTTCTAATCAGGTCATTCAAAAAATCAGACAGAGGGATTGACGAGCGCTTCTTTGCGACGTAATTCTTGTGAAACCAAGCGTTATATCTTCCCACCGTTATTGGAATGTCCACCATTTCAATCACTTGACTAGTGCCCTTGAAGAGATTATTAAAAGAGAAGCTCCCTAATATCATATATGGCATTTCTTCAGACTTGTTAGATTCTTCTGCAATCTTGTATAACACTTCGATCAAATCGCCAAGATAGAAGAATGATATATAATGAGAATTGGCAGCGTCCTGAGAGTCATAAGTTATTTCCGAAAGAATTTCACCGGCAGATATACTGACACCTGTGGGGCTTGCAGCGATGTCCGGTACAACAACTAAATCTTTTGGTTTCTGCTTCGGGCCCTTGGACCCCTTATCCTCCCCATTCCCAACTTCACCGTTCAGTTTTTCCTGATCTTGTTTTATTTTGGCGGCATCAGAAGCACGCGGGTCGTTAGACCTCTGGCTTTCGTTTACACCTTTTTCTACAATTGCTAGTTTTGAATTCTCTTCTCTGATCTTTTTGTTCATTTGACTTGCAGAGGCTCTGTTTTCAATACTCCGCTTATATTTCTCATAAGCGGCCTTATCTACTTTAAGTATCCTGATCCTACTCTCATCTTTACCAAAGTTGTTAAGCATTCTCTGAACTCTTGACATATTCTCCTGTCTTCTTTGGGCTGTTTCTCTGTCAATGCTCGCGATGACCTCTTCTTCTAAGAACTTTTCTGGGTTTCCGGCGTTGAGGGCGTCCTTGAGTTTGCCCTGCAACTCATCGGTGACATTAAGCTGATCTTGCTGATTCAAGTTCTCCGTTGCTTCAATTATAATTTGAGCGGCAGTGTTTTCTTCAAGCTGCATTGCCAATTCGGGGTTTGCCATTTTCAGTTCTTCAAAATTTTCTAAACCAAATTCTTGTGCTTTCACGTCTAGGGGAGTCTCGTTGATCGGGCCAGAGACAGGAAGCCCTTTGGTGGCCAAAGGGCTATTTGATAAAGTGTTCAGTGCAGAGACGGCGGAGGCTCGGCGGACTACTTGATCTCTGTGCACCGACAACAAGTCGAAGCTTTTAGTGAAATTGTCAATTCTTCCAACGTAGTCTATCACCAAGTCGAACGATCCGTCTTGTTCGAAATTAAATTCAAATTGGACCATATTCATAACCAAAGTCGCTCTTGCCTGTTTTACGGCGTTGTAGAGTCTTTCTCCCAGAAGTTCTTTAGCGCCGGTGGATGCGGACCATCCAACTACCGCTTTGATCTCGACCCCGGTTTGGCTTCTAGCAAATATCGTTCTATATGGTTCTTGGTCCAACAGGGACAGAGTGTCGCAAAATATCGTAAGCTTTGCAGTTATGTTGCCCTGATATGCTGGGTCTTTGCCGCGTAAATCCCACTGAAATTGTTTTATTCCTATATTACCTTTACCCACCTGGCCTCTGGCAAAAGGATCCAACATAGAGGAATTGGCATCTAGATAGCCCCCCTGAAAGGGTATCTCTACTTCGCTTATGTTTACCCCCAGGTTGCGGCGGTCTTGCCTGAGCAGAGAAAACCTCATATATGGAGTCAATAACGAAACTTGCATAGGTGTAATTGTGTTAAAGTCTTCAATTCCAGAAAACTTGTTGAATAAATTTTGCGGAGACATCGAACTTTCAGACCTAAGTGATGTAAAATATTTTCCATATGAGTTCTTTTGGTTATGCGCAACCAGATCCTCAAGAGCTGAGATCAGAAAGTAACCCTCATTGTAATTTCGTTCAAGTACTCCAATAGCGCTGGCGACGTCTGTCTTTTTTTGTAGTATTCGGGCTAATTCGTCGTCTACAGCTTCCGCTGACGGTTCTACACCGCGCTTCTCCATAGCCTCCTCAATTTTGTCCAGTTGATCCTCTTTGGAGAGTTTATAGAATGCATTTTCTTCGGGGGTAAACGCTCCTTGTAGTGCTGTTTTACTTTTACCCTCGGTTTTTACGACCCCACGAGAAGAGGGGGCCACCGCCTTTATCGTTTCCGTCACTTTTAAACTCCCAACTTGGTAAGTACATCGTCAATTGGAGTTGGTATATACAATAAGTCTCCCGGTCTTACATGACTGTCTGTGGGTTTTTGATTAAACCAGGATATGACCCACCAAAGTTCAGGGTTGCCATAAAAATCAGCAGCAAGCTTATAGAATTTATCGCCCAGCCCCCAACGATAAGGAAAGGTTTGAATCTCTGCTAGATCACGCAAATTTAGATGTTTTAAATTTGGAGAGGAGTACATTCTAATAAACTTTCTATTTCTTTTGGCGAACTTGTGTTGGTATTGCTCCAAATCATTAATTACTGTTCTTCTGTTGGAATATCTTCTAGTCATTTTAGTCTCCGCCTGACATATAATTACTTGGGTCATCAGGGTCACTGAATATTTGCTGTTCTGCGAGTCTGCTTTGATTTAACTCCGCAACACTGATTGACATCGGAGCATCTGGACTGGATATACCTACCTCTGAATCTGATACGATCTCTCTTTTCTCACTAGCTGCTTTGTTCGCAGGTTTTGCCTTTCTCGTGTCTTTACATATAGAATGATCTCCGGTCATCGGGTGAACGCCGTATGCGTAATTTGTCGCGCCGGCGTCATCACCAAGCCAGTTTATATTGTCTTCGTTCCACCCGAGAGCGTGAGAATGAAGAACCGTAAATGTACAAGAAAGCTCAAACTCTTTTGGATACAGAATACCGGGTGCCGGATTAAAGAATCCCATATCAAGGTTTGGCTTCATAGAAAATCCAGAGACTGTTCCCACGAGACCCCCCTCGACTGCGCTGGGGGAGGTGGTATTTGTTCGAACATCTTGCACTAAGTTTGCAAATTTTATTTTCATCACTGGTGAAGAAGACATAGTGCGAATGGTTTGACCTAAATTGTTCTTTCTCACTTCGTACGTTGGATACAACATCGATGACAAGTGTTCAAAACTGTGCAAGTTCGCTTGAGCGTCGTTCACACTAACAGATGGCACAGACCAGCCCAATTCTATAACCCTCTGTGTGCCTTGGAATATCTGAATCGGGTCCATCCTACCATACACTGAGACAGACTTGAAATCACTTTTCCACCTATCTTCGAATTGAGTTAAGAAAGATTTAAATTGTACACATTTCCCTGTAGCAATGTGATGTAGGTCAATTTGCCAAAACCGAGTGTTTGCGAATCCGTCGTCGGCTGGCACATACCCTGGACCTATATTGTCTGCTGGTCCCGAGCGATGGCCAACTGAATTTAACGAACTATTGAATATCTTGCGACCTGACATCTAGCGTTGTTCTCCTTGATCTTGTTCTATACAGTACTTAGATTATAAAAGTCTTTATTTATACCGTTTATTGCTGCCCTGGCTATTTCTCTTCTGTCTATGTTTATAACAACGTCTCTTTGATCCCCACCGCTGTTGGACATTATATCTATTAACTTGTCTAACTTCTTAGCCAACACACCGCCTTCTTTTGACGCCACTGCTTCAAATCCGTCACTGGAGTTGAATCTTGCGCCGCCGCCAGACGGTGAAGATATATATGCGTCGTTCATGGCCTGGGGTTGTTTTGGAGTTGGTTTCTTCAAATCGTCACCAAAGAATGCTTCAGAAACAAACCGACCGATGGGCACTGAAAGTCCTGGTAGGCTTTCAGCCATATAACCTCCAAGTGTGCGACCCAGGAAATCGCCGCCCATATAAGCAAGTAGCGAGGCACCTGCGCCGGCACCCACCGTAACGGTATTAAGCGCTGCGGTAGCGAGTGCGCCGCCTGCTACGCCTCCGACCGAACTAAGCACTTGTGATCCTATTTGCTGATGAAGGTCAGCACCCCGTTCGCCGGAGTCTATAAGTCCCTTGATGTTGCTGCCGGCCATAATAGTCTCGATCAACGCACCCACCAATGGGAGTTTACCTATTGCCTTGAAAATCTTCAAACCTTTGCCCTTGTCGATACTACTTAAAAGCTTACCTAGACTAGAATTCATAGCTTTGTCTTTTAGTGCTCCTGCATGCTTGGATACAAACGCGCCGGCTTGCCCAGACTTTTCAGCAATAAAAGATCCTGCTTGCCCTGCCTTGTTTTTTACATATCCGCCGGCGTCTTTGGCCATATTCATTGCACCAGTACCAAACGATTTTGCACCACCCACCAAGGATTTACCCGTATCGGACAAGGACCCAAGGCTGAAGAGGCCCGCTGTCGCAGCGCCCATTTTTCCAAGCATACCTCCTCTGCCCATTCCGACGATTTTGCTGCCCAGTCCGCCGGGAGGTTTGCCTCCCTGGAATTTGGAGCCTGCGAACTTTCCGCCACCCTTGCCGCCGCGTATGCGGAATCTGCGTCTACCGCCGCCGCCGCCGCCACCCATACCGCCCATTCCACCACCAAGCGGAACAACATAAGAAGGATTTATTGGTGTGCCGCCTGGCATCAAGCGACCCATTACGGCACCCATAGCAGCTTTCACTGCTAATGTGCCAATAGCAGCAGCACCGCCGAGACCAAGAACACCCATTATCGGACTTCCGGTTATTGACGTTATGGCACCACTGACGGTTCCCATAACTTTGGCAATGCCCTTAACTAACCTAAATATTCCCTCAAAAACATTCTTGATATTTGTCATCGTCTTATCGCTAAAAAGATCATTGCCGAAAGCAGCCGTCATTGCTTTTTCTAGTTCTAAACCTAGGCGAGTCATGACGTCCATCATTCTGACTCTTTCTTTTTGCATATTGGCTGCTGTTTCAGCTTGGGTGTCTGCATCGGCCATTGCGGCTCGAATTTGGTCGGAGCTTTTTGCCATCATTTTTCCTAGTTGTGTGACAGACATACCCATCTGTTCAGCAATGGCGGCTTTTTTGAATTTATCAAGCTGATCGAAAGACTTGCCGGACACCTCAAGACCTTCTTTAAGCAAGACAAGCCTCTCAGATTCTGTGGCGGACAGCAACTCTATAGTGTCCATATAGGGCCCACCCAAAAGTGCATTAAGATTTCCAGCCGATGTTGCGGCGGTATCGAACGTGTCGAATTGTGCCATACTCTGTAACATTGAGCCAACATCCATATTCAGTAACTGGCTAGCACCTTGGATTCGCTTAAATTCTCCGACCATTCTCGGGCCATATTTAGCCAGTTCTTTCGATGCGCCGTTGAATCCAGATATAATCATATCCGGTGGAAGCTTGAGTTGCCGCGCTAGTGCTGCTAGCTCTCTAGCCGTCTCTTCCGATGCTGGTAGCGACATACCCATTGAAGTGGTTAAAAAACCGATGGCTTCTCCGGTAGATTGTGCTGCGACTCCAAATTGTTCCAGGGTCGCGACAGTTTTCAATACAGTATCTTGATTAGTTGTGTTTAAATTATAAAATCCTTGAAACTCTGTCTGCATTGCTGCAAGCGCGTTTGCGACCTCTGGGCCACGCATTGACAGTGACTGACTCTCGTTGGCAATTTTGGCCATCCTGGGTGCCATATCTGCCATACCTGTGGACTGAAACAAATTGTTTTGGGCTTTATCCAGTGACGTAAAAGATTCAACAGCAGCGTTGACGAAACCGCCAAAAAGTTTCATAGGAGTAAACGACTTTAAAACATTTTTAAAAAGTTGTCCAGAGGATTTAGATAGATCTTTAAATCCCTTGGCACTCAAGGTTGCATCGTCAACAAAGCTGCCGAAACCCTTTTGAGCAAATCCTATATTTTGCGCAAGGTTAGCTGAAGCACCTTCGATGGCGGCGAATATTTCCTGTCCTTTTGCTAGTGCTTTGTTGTATTTAACCTGCTCTATAATTTTCGCTTTTTGGTCTTGAAGTTCCTTCGCCGTGGCGTCTTTAGAAGACAGGAGCAAGTCCATCTTCAGCTTTTCTATCTCTAACTGCTCTTGGCCGATATGAGTTAAAACCTGATGCTTTGAGTACTGTTCTCCAACAGCATTCATTATCTTTTCTTCAAGTTCTAGTTTTTTTGCTTTTAACTTAAGGTCTGCTTCCGCTTGGACAACCTGTTTTTGGATTTCCTCTGGGGATGAGGATTTTGGCCTGTTTCCCATCATAGCTTGAATAGACTTTACCGCTTGGGCTGCGTCTCTTGAGCTAAGGCCGGACTTTTCTAATATACTCTGTAACTCTTTTTTATCAGCCACGTTCGCCTACCTCATTTAACCGGCCAGGCCAGTCCCGTGTCTCTTTCGAACTTTTTAACCGCTGAATCCAACCTGTATCTGCTTTTGTAAGTGGCTGGATTGTTGAGTCCGTGCTTGTTGAAGGCGACAGCAAAGGCTTTCTCTGCAGCGAGAGCGTTACTAAACCTGTCAAGCTGTTTTGGTGTGCCTTTGACCTTTACCGGAAAAGGAGATCCAGTAAAGAGAACATTGAGCACCCTCTCCAATTGTGCACCTTGTTGCATAAGAAACATCGGTGCTTCGCTTATCTTTGTAAAATCTAATACTATCTCTTCTTGCTCTGTCAACTTCATTTCCTCGATATAAGTCTACACCATAATTAGTAACCACTAAAATAAAATAGGGCCTCGGAGGCCCTATTAGATTACGATCATTTTCGTCTAGATTTTTGAGACTGTTTTTCTATTTCAGCGTTCTCGTCTTCATTATGTTTTATAATCCTTCTAATGAACCACCTTCTAATCTGAATCGGTAAGTTGTAGGCTTCAAAAAAGCTCCAACCTCCGTGGTGTTTCAATATAAACAACTCCTCATAGACAGACTCTATGTATTCATTGTTCAGGCCAAAAAAACCCGGTTGTGATTGGCACGTCCACCTCGCTGTCTGCTTCGCAATGTTCACAAGTCATCTCTTGAGAAAACTTGACGTTCGGTGACATGTCGGAATAAACACCCCTCAAGAACCTTGAGTCTGCGGCGGGCATCGCCTCTAGAAATTCACTCAACTGGGATGGGTCCTCGACGCCGTTGGCACTTACCACAATGCTCTTCAGCAAATCAGTAGATTGTGAGTCTGGCAAACTGTTCTTCTGCTTTAGCTGCGTCGATTTTGTCAACTTCTCTTCATCGTGGCCTGTCAAAAACCTAACATCAACACTAATTTTTGTGACAGGTAAATCCACACTGAAGGTTCCATTTGAATTTATTTGAATATCGCTCGTAGTCTCTGGCATACTGTAATGATCTGTGTACTTGGACAAATCAAAATTTATATCGTTGTCGGACCCACACATATTACACGTCGCCTGAGCTTCGTATGCTGCACCGTAACCCGTTATTCTAACTGCATACATTAAAGCGTTTCTGTCCCCAACTAACAAGTCTTTTGCATTGATGTTTTCATCAATGATGACACTTTGCAATAATCTATCAATAGCTATGCCCTTCTTGAGAAGGGAAGGAGAGGTCAGAATGTCCTCGTCCTTGGCTGTCATAAACCTTATTTCTATGTTGTCTTTTCCGTACAGGGGACTGCCCTCTGGATAGAAGAGCCCTTTTGAGGGGAGATCCACGATCTCCGTTGGGACTGCAAAGTTTAACAAACTGTTCGTGGTACTTATATTTAATGGCATTGAAGCCGGGGGTGGGGCCTGTGATGCGCCGGCTGCGCGTCGCTTGGCATTTCTATTACTCATATATCCTCACTTTCTTTAACAAAAAAACTGTAACTTATATTCTCAAATTAGCCTTGTGCTTATTATTAGAGCGCACTAAAGTCTGCGCCGGCTGCTAGAGCGCTGGGTTTCTTATCAAGCTCCGAAGCGATTACGCCAGACCCCCGACCGGTAAGGTCTGCCCAGTCATACCGAAGGGTTAACTCGATGTTTAAGAGATCGTCACTCTCGTAATCAAGCTCATCGAAACTGACAGATTTGATGAATGGATTGTAAAGTTTCCATTCCTCGTTGACCCTACCGTTCGAATCAATCTGCTGAATGTATATCGCTCCGCCCAGCGCTTTCGTAGCGCCGGCCTTTGACATAGTGTATACGCGGTTTGCTTCCAATCCTTGCGTATCGGGTATATTGTTGGCGTTCAAAAAGTTGTGCGGTGGCACATAGCCAGACTGTTTAAGTAACGCCATCATTGTCCTAGAAGCGTCGGGGCTCACTGGGTCAACAAGTGTCATACTTATTTCCGACCACTCCACTCGGCCAGGGTAGTAGAACTTGTAGTTCAGGAAGCTATGTTCTGCTTCTCCCAAACTGAAGTTCGGTTTTCCGACCTTTTTCATTATCCACTGTGGTACCCCTCTGAAACTGAGGAGCCATCTGAATTTTCTCTTTGGCTCGATACTAGCATCTGACCAAAATCCGTCTACGCCTGGCATTATAACTGCCCTCCTAAAAATAATATGTTACACACTCTTAAATAGTGTGGCCAAAGTTTTTTTCAATCATCAAATGATGCGCCAGAGTTCGTAATCGTAAAGTCGATTGCAATAAACTCAATGGCTCTTGCTGGCTTCAAGAAAATCTTGGCATACATCACGTTTCTATCAACCAAATCTGGTGTAGTAGTAGACTCGTCGAGAATTACTCTGTAGTCAGTCAAACCGAGTCTAGCTCTTACACTATCAAGGAATGGTTCTACCTCACCTCGGAACTTGTTCCAAGTCGACTGTACGTTCTGATCGAAAAGTAGTCTTGAAGCAATTCTAGAAATTTCTTTCTTGACAAAGATCATAAGTCTTCTGACGTTGATCCTATCAAGTGCCGAAGGGGTGACCTGAAGCGTCTTCTGGCCAAAGATCACTATGCCTTCTGCTGGGAACGTTGCGATTGGGTTAACGTTTGCATCGTAAAGTTTATCTCTGTCTCTGGACGAAAGTCTCTGTGAAACGCCAATCACTGGCAACCCTGCCGAACCTTCCGACAACCCGCCTCTAGTAAATCCTGCTGGAGCGAACCACAATTCGGAGTTTGCTTGAGAAGAAGCGAACGTACCGATTGCTGCAACTGATGGTGGCACCCAAACTTGCTTTGAATTGATCTCATCAAAGATCTTAACCCAAGGAAAGAAAGCGCAAGCATAGCTGCTGTTAATGTTTCGGTTTCTAAGAGAGTTAACTGCGGCCTGAACGGAAGCGTTTGCAACTCTTGTCTTGAAGTTATCTGTAGTCTCCGTCGCAGGCTTGTAACCGCCATTTTCGATATCTATCACTGCAAGTGCATCCGCTCTATCTTCGCAAATGTCGATAACACGGTCGGTAATCAAAGGCTTTCTCACGCCTGGCACTGCCAACATATTGATCTCTACAACTTCTGGGTCTGACAGCGAGTCTACAGCACGCTTAAGAGAGTGTGCTTCGTATGAACTGGCAAAAGACGTTCCTATGTTGTTATCTCCGAAAGGAACTCTTTCCTTGATATCCAAGCCATCGAAGCCGCCAAACATAGGGGCTGTGAATGACGTAAATCCAGAGTCAATCAGATCCGTATAACTACTTCTTGCCGCAGTATACGATCTGTCCGCTTTTCTAGAGCCGGACTGGTAGAAAGCCGTCGTAACTGACCCAGGGGCCACGTTTGATGCAATAACATCATCCAGAGAGAATATGAACGCAGTCTCAGTGTTAGTGCCTGCGTCGTAAACGTTCGCAGAGGAACCTTGATCGCCACGAACTAGATCCCAGTACGATTCATCGAATCTCGTGGAACTCGGGGATCGCCCGGTTGTAATTCCAAAACAGGCTTTTTTCTGGTCAGATAATCCATCGTCAGCACTACCGGAACGAAGTGCGAATGTTGGGAATATAACCACTGGCTTTGGTGGTGCAGACACTTGGCCGTAGGCGGCGATTGAGAAGGTTCCCGTAGTAAACGCATTAAAGACCGTATTCGAGTTGAAGGTTGTTGAGCCGGATGCGCTTATGGTTAGGCCGTTTAATACCACCGTTTGGTCGAGCGATGGTGCACCGCCGATGTGAATCCCTAACCCTGTGGCTCCCGCTGAGCCGGAGAAGGATTCGAGGTGTATATTGCTACCCGTTGTATGGACGTCGAGACCACCGTTGCTTGTTGTAAATGAAAGCGATTTATATCTCGGTGGACTAAAGAATCCCCAAGGCAATAGTGAAGGATCTGTAAGGCCCTGATCAACGTTACCGTTTGTGAGTACTCTTACGAACCGAGACTCGTTTGGATAATCATCATAAGTCCTGTATCTGTTGTCGGACGTGTCCCACTCTTGATATTGCGTACCAATTCTTCGCGCAATATAGTTTGGAGAGTTCGGATTTAAATTTAAGTTTCCGAAAGTCTCATAAACTTTTCTTGCCGCGTCGTTATCTCTTGTATCTCTTAAGACCAAATCGAAAGTACCGTATGGGTTTTGCTGTGTTGGTGCTTTGTGATTTTCTATTGTAACTTTAATGTGCTTTGATGACCAAGCGCCGTCGTCCAATGCCACAAGTCTGAACAACTTCTGCTGGTTATTTGCATCGAAGCCTGCAGCGTTCGTGGTCAAGTCTTGACCAATAAACCACGGACTATAAGATGGTTGAGTACTCTTTTGATTTAATGACCAATCTAGTTCCGCAAAGTTGCCGCCAAGACCAACGATTACACCCGCGAGGCTGGGGTCTCCGGTTTCGGAAGCCGCTTCTAGACTTGTGCCGTGCAAATCCTTTACGTGCCGATCAAAAGACTCACCTAGGAAGTAGCCCCTTGCGTTGGTGACGGAATCTCCAAGAAGTGTCGGGTTGGTGTTAAAAACCTTTCTTATATATTTATCAGAAGTTCTATCAAAGTTGAATGTTACCTTGTTTGGTTTATCTCCGTTGTCGAACAGCACTGCTGTGAACTCATATTTTGAAGCGATGCTAGGCCTGAATGCTAGACCGTTCCCTGCAGCCACTCCCTGGTCGATACCACCCGTGAGGTTCCGCCCAATGGTGTCGTATGAGGAAGTCAACGCATTCCCCGGTGTAAGTGCGCCAGAAAGTTCTATTGCGCCCTTGTCGAAATACCATACAGCGGCGAGTGATCCGGTTGGAGCGGTAGCGCTACGAACCAGGTTGGCGTTGTCTGTGTTGTGTGCACCCATGGATCCCAGAGTTGCACCGTGATCATATGATTGGCCACTGCCAGAAGAAAGTAAGAAGAGTCCATAAGCCCCACCAACATTCGATGGTCGGGTTCGAGCGCCGCCGTGATTTCTAGTTAGTTTCCATCCAGCCTCACCACCAGCAATTGCAGCGGGGTCTGCGACACCCAATACTCTTACGATTGTTACTGGGGAAGAATTTCTAAGGAACGCCTGTGCAGCATATGCAGCATAAGTGGGAGCCAAAGTGTTACCTTCTCTCCAAACGTCTCCACCTGCTCCACCGGCTACCGGATTTCCAAAAATCTCTACGAATTCACTGAATGATGAAATCGTTACTGGGCGGTTGGATGGGCCTCTTAATAATCGACCAACAACTGCTGGCCCTATGGCGGTGGGTGTTCTTGGTATCTGGGAGTTATCTGTTTCTCCTACAAAGACACCAGGCGATACGAACTTGAATTTTCTAACTGACATACGGAATCTCCTTGAAAAATAAAATCAAATCTAAAACGATCTTGATGACACAATAAACTATTCTCTATTAAATAGTCTTGAGTTTTTCAAAAAGTCTACATAAATGAATTAATGGGGGGAGGAAACGGGGGGTCGGGTACCCCCCTTAGATGTTTAGTTTATTAGCTTGTTAGGCCAGAACCTGAGAAGTAGGTTACGGTAAGGACGTCATCTGAATCCAAAGCAAGATCTGGATGGACGTGTATGGCAAATGCGTTCGCACTCGAAGTTACGATACGGTAGTCTGCCTGTGTGCTTCCAGCGACTTTACCCGCGCCAGCAAAGTGCTCTGGGGCAAGCAAAGTACCGTTAAAGTAAACTTGTACGGTACCTGATGCAGGCTGGGCTGACAACGATGCTGTTGTAAACGGAGAACTCACTGCATCTGTGACAAAATTGTTGCCACTTCTACCAAAGTCTCTTCGTACAAAGCCTAGTGACAGCTTACCAGAACTCCAACTAATACCACCGTGGGCATCAGCGCTGTTTTGGACAACTGCAACATTAAGTGCTTTGTCACCAACAGAGCCCGTTGCCATTTTGTCAAGCGTGACAGCACCTACGGCAATCTTAGCCTTGGTAACATTAGCGTCCGAGATCTGAAGTTTTGAAACAGAGCCCGTTGCCATTTTGTCAAGCGTGACAGCACCTACGGCAATCTTAGCCTTGGTAACATTGGCATCCAAGATCTGAAGCGTTGAAACAGAACCCGTTGCCATCTTGTCAAGTGTGACAGCGCCTACAGCGATCTTAGCCTTGGTAACATTAGCATCCAAGATCTGAAGCGTTGAAACAGAGCCCGTTGCCATCTTGTCAAGTGTAACAGCGCCGACGCCAAACTTGACCTTCGTAGCTGCGCCATCGTTAATCTTAGCCGTAGTCGCGTTGAGAGCCACAATATGGCCCGCATCTACAGACGCAGTCTGAAAATTGTCAGCAGTGGCGACGCCAGTAGATAGTTTGATGTGCGTCACTTGGCCAGTGCCAATGTGACCACTTGTTATCGATGCACTCTGGATATTATCTTGCGTGATGAGGCCTGTGCCAGCTAACTTGTTCGTCACCAATCGGTGAATCGTCAAAGTCGAGCCGGTTACAGTTCCAGCAGACACGTTCTGGCTTCTCAGTAAAGATGAAGAAAGAGCGCCTGTTACAGCAAGCATACCGTTCCCAACAGCACCAGCAGCATTATAAAAGCTACCAGAGGTAACAGATACGATTCTAGTGTCCGAAACGTTCAACAAAAGCGAACCCTTGCCTACAGAAGGATCACCGAGCGTCATAGAAAGCAGTGCAGCAGATCCAGTTCCCTGGACACCTACCTTACCACCAAGCTGGAAACCGCTTCCGACGTGGTCGCCGTGCTTAGAGCCCGAAACGCCCGCGATGATCAGATTGTCAGCAACCTCAAGTGAGTTCTTAGTAGTAGTCCTTGATACAATCTCGGTTACTTCCAAAGAATCAAATTTTGCAGCAGAAGCCGAAAGGTACTGAACGTTCGATGTCGACCCTATATAATAGGTCGTGCCGTTATCGAAGTAAAGTTTTGCAGCACTCACGCCTAATTGAGCGTGGGTTAAAGCCGCTGCAGAAGTACCAGAAGTTGCTGTTTCGACGAATACACCAGTGTTTGCTGGTTCATCGCCTTGTTTGTCCTGGCCTGCGTTGTTAGAGATAGCTGAATTGTGACTGGAAATGTTTTGCCCAACTCTAGTTGCACCTGCAGTTGCCAGCCTGCGAGTTTCGGCAGCGCCACCAAAATGTTCAAACTTACCACCGCCAACGGCGATGCCGCCTGGGATGGTCTGATAAGTAACCGTGATACTAGCAGTTGCGGTTATACTACCCGCACTAGATGAAGTGATAGTTGCTAACCCTGAAGGGATTCGCGTACTCATTTGAGTGAAGAAATTATTTACAACACTTCTCCAGTCTGTTATTCCAGTTACAGCCTCAACTCTAATTTGCTTACAGTTTGCGTTCGCAGTTACTGTACTGATGTTTAGATCGTTAGCTGTTGGCACGGTAGTGTCAGTGCCGTCTGAAAGGAAGAACAAATACTCCTCACTACCAGAACTCTTAACCTCAAGTAATTGTGCTTTATACTGAGCGGCAGGTCCATATGTCGCTGTGGTGCCACCGCCGCCGTTAAATACCGATCCTGACGTGAACCTAAAGGTGTAAACACCTGCGGTACCGGAAGTAATCAAGTCCCTTGTTTGGAAAACATCAGTTGATCCAGATCTAATCACAACAGCAGGTCCGCTGCCTAGAGCATCTCTAAATTGTATATTACCTCTCTGGAGAAGTACACCCCTTCCGAGTTGATCCGAGCCGTGGACAAGTGATGCAACACCTGTCGAAGCAGTCGTAAATATAAATCCGTCATTAAGTGTCGTCTTTACGTGAACGCCTGTGCCGCCCTTAATCGAAACAATACCAGAACTTGTATGCGATGCAATTAGGTCCAACTGATTAGATGTGTCAGACGCTATCCTGACATCATCTGGTGACACCCCAAGCGCACTTTGTACAAAGTATATACTTGAGCCGCGAGGTTCTGAGCCCGAGTTTCCAGTCTCGACGAATACACCAGTGTTCGCTGGTTCGTCACCTTGTTTGTCCTGGCCTGCGTTATTAGAGATCGCTGAATCATGGCTAGAGATGTTTTGTGCAACTCTAGTAGCACCAGCAGTTGCTAATCTATGTGTTTCCGTGGCGCTGCCAAAACTAGCGAACTTGCCACCGCCGACGGCTATACCGCCTCCGATTTCAGCATAGGTAACTGTAATACTAGCTGTAGCGGTTACACTACCTGCACTGGAAGAGGTGATTGTAGCTAGCCCTGCAGGTATCCTAGTACTCATTTGAGTGAAGAAATTATTTACAACACTTCTCCAGTCTGTTATTCCAGTTACAGCCTCAACTCTAATTTGCTTACAGTTTGCGTTCGCAGTTACTGTACTGATGTTTAGATCGTTAGCTGTTGGCACGGTAGTGTCAGTGCCGTCTGAGAGAAAGAAAAGATATTCTTCACTACCAGAGCTTTTAACCTCAAGAAGCTGCGCTTTGTATTGTGCGGCTGGGCCGTACGTTGCAGTGGTTGCGCCACCGCCGTTGACAGTAGAACCAGATGTAAATCTAAAGGTATAAACGCCTGGATTGACAATGTTCGAGGCTGTCAAGTGGGTTCCATCACTCGTTATTGGTAACGCTCCGCCAAACTCGCCGCCTGCGTTGCCGGCGTTGAACTGAACAGAACCAGTTCTACCAGTGGCCGTAGATGCGGAAATGAAATTTTTAAAATCTCCTAATTTTAGACCCTTCATAGCATTGCTATTGGATGCGTCTGCAAGTGCAAGTACATCAGTGTCTGCGAGGTCTACCAGGTAATCCCCTGTCCCCAAGTCACTAAAACTTAAATGTTTAACTTCAATTGAACCAGACCCTATCTTATCTTTGGTAATTTTATTTGCATTACTACCTTTTCTTAGAAGCCTGTGTTCTATTTTTCGTCTATTAGTCATCGTCTAGATTTCCTCCTAGAATTCATTGTAAAAGTGGTGTGTAAAAATTAGGGGAGAGAAGAAAGAAAACTAACTCCCCTCCCCGGTTCTTTTCGCACCTGGTACTTAAACAAAAACAACAAACTTAATAACTTCTACTCAACTCACACGGAGCCAGAGAAGAATGTCACTGTCAAGATATCATCCGCGTCCAATGCAAGATTGGGGTGCAAATGAATCTGATTGTCTGTCACCGAAGCTGAATTAATTCTGTAGTCCGCTTGGGTACTACCCGCTTCTGCTCCAGGAGAGCTAAAATGCTCGCCCGCAAGGAGGACACCGTTCAGGTAAACCATAACAGATCCTGATTGTGGTCTTGCGCCAAGTGATGCTGTGGTGTAAGGTCCATCTAAGCCATCTGTAACGAAAGCAGAACCAGTTGACGTGTGCCTCATATAGGTCTTCTGCTGAAAGCCTATGGACAACTTACCAGAAGTCCAATTGAGGCCACCGTGGGCATCAGCGTTGTTTTGTACTACAGAAGCTGCTAGCTGCTTGTCTCCTACAGAACCTGTAGCCAACTTGTCTAGAGTTACCGCACCGGTTGCGATCTTAGCCTTGGTTACTACCAATGCACCAAGTTGCGGCGTTGAAACAGAGCCCGTTGCCATCTTGTCAAGTGTGACAGCGCCTGTGCCGATCTTAGCCTTGGTTACTACCAATGCACCAAGTTGCGGTGTCTGAACAGAACCTGTTGCCAGCTTGTCCAAGGTAACAGCGCCGGTGCCAATCTTAGCCTTGGTTACTACCAATGCACCAAGTTGCGGTGTCTGAACAGAACCTGTTGCCAGCTTGTCCAAGGTAACAGCGCCGGTGCCAATCTTAGCTTTAGTGATCGCAGCAGCGTTGATCTTAGCTGTGGTCACAGCAGAATCTACAATGTGCGCTGTGTTAACAGATGCCGACTGTATATTGTCAGCAGTAATCGCCCCAGTAGCTAGTTTGGCGTGTGTCACTTGGCCAGTGCCAATGTGTGCAGCCTGGATAGAACCGGTTTGTAAATTGTCCTGGGTAACGATACCCGTGCCGGCCAACTTGTTGGTTACGATTCTATGGAAAGTACCGGCAGAGGCTGAAACAGCACCTGCGGTAACGTTCTGTGCTCTAGCGAGGGATGCAGAAATTGCACCGGTCACAGCTAAGATACCGCTGCCGACAGCGCCTGCAGCAGCGTAGAAGCTACCAGACGTTAACGAAGCGATTCTAGCATCAGACACGTTCAAGATCATACTGCCCTTACTGAGGCTTCCGTCACCAAGAGTGATGGAGAACAGTGGGGCTGAGCCAGTACCTGAAACGTCGACTGCGCCACCAAGCTGAAAACCAGCACCGAGGTGGTCACCGTGCTTAGCACCTGAGACTGCAGCGATGATTAAATTATCTTTAATCTCCAGAGAGTCCTTGGTTACAGTTCTTGAAACAAGTTCACCAACTTCCAGGGAGTCAATCTTTGCAGCGGAAGCTGTCAAGTATTGTACGTTTGTTGTAGTACCTGCATAATAGGTTGTACCGTTATCGAAGTAAAGCTTTGCAGCGCTCTGCTGAAGTTGTACAGAAGTTCCGCGAGTACCAAAAACAGCACTTGAGCCAGAGTAAATTGTTACTGCTGGTGCGGAATTGTTCGTGTCAAATCTGATGTTCGCTCTGTGGGCGGCATTACCATTATCACGGCCGTCCATCAGGACAGGTGTGCTCGATATACTACCTACTGCAAGGCCGGTGTTCGCTATGGTTCTCAACTGAACCTTTAAGCCGCCCTGTAGGACGACCTTACCAGAACCCGTGTCAGACGCGACAATATCAAGCTGTTTATCAGCAGAAGCGTGAATGAAAGTATGCTTTGGTGAAGTACCAAGGGCTCCGTTAGTAAAGTAAAACTTTGCTCCGCCTGAAGCGGTCAAGTGACTGCCGTCACTGGTAATTGTCAAGATACCACCGAACTCCAAATTACCTCCATTTGCTTCCGCAAATTGAAGTGAACCTGTTCTGCCGCCTGCACCCGCAGATGCTGAGATGTAAGCTTTGAGGTCGCCTAATTTTAGGCCACGCATTGAAGTTGAGTTTGACGCATCTCCAACAGCGATGATGTCTGCGTCTGCAAGATCTACCAAGTAGTCCGCTGCTGCGGTTGAACCGAAGTCCAAGTGATTAATTTCTATTGAGCCTGATTGGACGTTGTCCTTGTGGACACCACCTACGGCAATGAGTTTAGAACCAATTCTTGTTCTAGCCATTATAATATTCCTCCTGAGATTTTGTTTTTAAACAAAGAAATAATCTAACTAAAACTGAAAACTGATTAAAGGAATAATTACGGGTTTTTACGAAAATAGAATCTTTTTTAAATTTCTGACGTTGTTGTCAAATTTACAAAAATCTGAACTTAAAAATTCAATCGATCTCTCTTTACAAACATCCGGCTGGGCGAATTCAAAAAAGAATTTACCGCTGTCCAGTCTTTTGCACTGCAACAGAGTGATACCTATCAGCTGTAAGTAAGCTGCGATGCCGATGTCCGAAGTGACGAAAGTAGTCATTTTGCTCTCTCCTACGATCACTTTTTCACGAATGCCGCTTTGTTAGGGTTTTTTGCGTTATCGCTAGGAAATACCAGGTCGTAATTTGCAGCACCGTCGAGATTGTATTTCTCTTTGAGCTGTTTCATCAGAAGCTGTACGGCCCTCTGGGTCTTTTCCATTTCCTCTAGTGTGACCTCTTTGTCTACTTCATAGTTTTGTGTCAACAGGCCGAGTTGGGTGACAAGTTTAGAGGTACTCTGTTGATGTCCCACGACCCTATAGATGTCCTCATCTTCGATTTCTACGTATGTGTCATCGAAGGGCTCTGGCTCAGGTTCTGGTTCAGGCTCGGATTCTTCCAATACCTCTTCTTCATCGTCACCGACCAAGACATCCAGAGCTTTCTCTGCTTTTGAAGAAAAATCTGGATTCGTCTCCTTGACTTGTTCTAATAAATTGATAAGCTTGTCTAACGCTCCCATTTGGTTTTCAACCCCTCTCTCTTTTAAAATATCAAGCGCACCATAATAGTGCTTTTAGATATAAATAGTTTCCAACAGGCGATTTATATGTAAAAATGTTCTAATTGCGAAATTAAGACGCAACGTAGGTGATCATTAGAGTTTCGTCAGAATTGGGGGGATCTTCACTATTGAACGTTACCTGGTTTGGCGGAGTTAGTACATAATCGTTGCTAGAGCCGCTGTTCATAAGCATACCATCCCGAAAAACCATCTCAGAACCCTCGACATAGCTTGATGGTGCTGTGAATTCTGTCCTAGTACCGTTAGGAGATTCAGAGAATGCCTGTCTCACCTTGTATTTATCTGCAAAGTTGCCGCCTTCGACTAAGACTGCTTCGCCCTGAAGGTTGACACCCACGAAACTGCCACGGCCGGCAAGAGAGCCTGATACTATTTTTGTTAAATCTAATTGTCCCGCTGGTAGCTTTCTAAATTTCGTGATTAATGACATAACTAAACTCTACCTTCCTTAAAAAACTTATTCTTCATGATCCCTTGGATTTATTCCTGGCAGGCCATAAAACTGACCATTCTTGTATTCTAGCTCATCCGCGAGTACTGTTCTCTCTCGGGCGATTTTAATCTCAACAGCACTTTCTCTAATTACCATTTTGGGTTGGTCCTGGTTCTCGCCGGACCCGAATACATATCCTAGAACTTCAATTTGTATAGTTGTCTCAAATTTTCGTTCTTCGTTTGAAAAATTGGACAAGTTATTGTTAAACGAGTAGTCCTGTTGAATAAAGCCTTCATACCTGTGATGCTCTCCATCTTTCAAGATAATGTAGTTTATTCCGCCTGGACTAGTGATGAACGATGTTATCAGTTCGTTCATCTGCTGTTGATACTCTGTCCTTATTACCACACTGTAGGTTATTGTAACATATACGGGAATAGGTATCGAGATAGTTTCGTAGACGACCTTGTTCTGCTTTAAGCTGGGAAAGTTTAATTGACCCCTCTTCCTCTTAGATTTAGTGTTCATAAAATTGGAAGTCTTATCTTGTTTTATTCTTCTCGCCACCTGTATACTGCCGCCTTTGGCGTCGTTCACTGGTAGGATATTCGCTTGAATTGTTCCTTTGTTCCCAGGATCCTTAACCACAGAAGTTCTATCGACTGTTATAAGCGGCATTATAAGTGCGCCAGATTTATCCCTGATTCCATCTTCTCTTTTGACTTGGTATGCCCTCTCCGCAGATGCCCAGATCACTGGGACTTTCTTGAAGCCTTCAGCCATCGTCACTGACAGGTTGAGTATGCCGTCGATATAATTCAACATAGCTTTGTCTATGTTCTCTAGTTTGGACTCTGCGAACGGCATTTCGGTTACCTTCCCAGGTATTTCTTTATGTGGCATTAAACAACCCCTCTCTAGACTTGACGCACTCAGCGGATATCTCTAACAAGTGGTTGATTTGGCCAAATAGCTGCTTTGGTTCGTTCAAGGTGACTATTTCATAAAAGTTTTCGCCATACAGCACGAAATCGCCCTCTCGAACAAACAGATCCTGATCTTCTGTTAGCCGCCTCTTATGGAAGTTGACCGTTATCTTCGATAGCCTATCAACACCCAGATTTGTGGTCTCTGTCTCGTATCCCTTCCACTCTACCAAGGCATAAACCCTTATCGGATTAAGAAAGTTTTTCTCGATGGCCTCTCCATATATCGGATGATAGTCTGTATGTTCTATCGAAATCGGATAATACAACACTGTCTGGCCAATGACCTTTTCTACAAGCTCGTCATTAACCTGCTTTACCAGATCCCTTTCCTTTTTGCCAGTAAAGAGTGGTGGTGGGGGACTGCCTGGCTGTTTCCATTTATTGTCGGCCATATTTCATTACCCCACGAAGACCGTCAGTGGTATACTCTCTTGTATCTTCTTAGTAGATTCCATAAGAGCCGAATCAGATTCTGCAAGCTTAACATAAGTCATTTCTGCCAAGGTAGTTTTCAACTCTTCACGCAAAGCAGATTGCTCTTCTCTGGCCTCTGATATTAACGCACTGCCATTCAACGTCACCGATTCGCCAGGAATAGGTATTGTAGCAAACTTGGACCTGATTTGTCCTAAAATCTCCTTACTGAGAGAGAGTGCAAATCTTCTGATCCACTGCTTACCTATAGCGTTGATACTTCTATAAGGCAAGTTGGCAAACGGGAGAGTATTCATATTGTTTATACCATCAATAGATTCATCGTCGCCGGCACCTATAAAAGGATCTGTTGGTATAGAAAATTTGAACCAAATTCTTGTTGGTCCACCACTGTAAGGTTTTGGAAATAACCTTAACTTGTTATTCTTAAGCTCAAAAGAAAAGTGAGACATCCTTGTATAAATAGCGTCCTCAAACGCCATAGACTGCAGTTTGTTTTGCCAAGCAGGTATAATCTCAAAACTGGAGTTGTCGGAGAACTGCCCGTAATTGTGTAGATTTCCAACAACATTCAACCCGCCATAATACCCAAAAAATCTCCACATAGATTGGGGAGTCTTGTAAAAAACTTGGTTAACAATTATTTTTTTCTTACCTACTTTGCCAAAAAAGAGGCTGCCGCTTTGAGATATGGACGCTGATAAAACTGCTGCTTGCAGGTCGTAATCTTGCGTGCCCGTGTCCAGGTCCACTGAGGCTGAATATTCTACGCTGCCCCTTCCGACACCAACCTCCGCTCCCGCTGCCTCAGATGCTCTGCGAGCGTAACCAAAATCGAACTTTGGATATTTTAAAGAAACATGTTTGCCGTCCAGAGATGAAGATAACGTGGTATCTCCCGTCGATTTTAGCTGCCCGTTGTCGTCAAAAGATGCGGTTGAATGCCCCAGATAGCTAGCTAGCGTATTGTTGGCCTGGTGTATGTTTAGTATATAAGAATATTCTAGCACAGCCTCCTCGTAAGAAGCATAGACACTGGCGACGTTAAGCTCTATGTCTAAGACATCGCCGCCGAGTTTTCGATAAACATACGTTACTTGATTTGCAGCGCCAGATAAGAAAGTGGTGTCATACAAGCCAGAACTTGTATCAGAATAAACTTTGTACGGAACAGACTTGTTAACATCACCCTCACTACCAGTTGCGGGCAAGATGCTCTTACTCGAATTGCTAGCAGGCGTAAGTGTTGGTATTGACATTCATGGATCCTCCGGTTGTCCTTCTATAAATAGTCCGAACAAGAGAGAATTGCCATAATACATTATTTGTTAGTGGCTGGCTTTCGCGTAGAGCGCTTTCTTGTTGCTTTTGGCTTAGCCTTGGTGTGAGTAAGGGGCTCTTTTTTTACAGCGGGTGTAGTTAACACTACAGGCTCTTCAACTTGAATGACTTTTTCTTCTGGCAGTGGTACCTTTTCGACCTTTTCAGTAGCGGGGCTGATTTCGACGGCTTCGACAGTAGTGACGGCTTCTGTGGTGGTTGTGGTTTCGACAACGACGGGGTGGTCGACGGTAGGGATGGCGGGGGATGGTTCGGCCTGTGGTGAAGTTTCGAGCGTAACGTCAGCCCTGGCTCTGAGTGCCTCAACTCTGTTTCTAAGTGTTGCTGCCTTCTTTGCGTACTTAGGGCTTCTCAGTTTTCTAGATTTCTTTCCCATAATTAACTCCAATCATTTACATTAACATAGCATAAAAACTATTATATTTAAAAAAAAGCCCCCTTTCGGGGGCCAAGAGTTTAATCCTCTTTCTTCTTGCCTAAGAGTTTGAAAATCACAGATCTCCTCTCTTGTGGCTCTTTAGCCTTTGGTTTCTTGGCTTTAGGCTTCTCAGCCTTTTTTTCAGGCTCTGGAATTGGTTCCGGTTTTTCTATCTTTGCTTTTTTGGCGGGGCGCTTAGCCGCCTCCTTTAAAGCCTCAAGTCTAACTTTTTCCTTTCTGTCCAGTTCTGTCATTTTCCTATTGCTGCCCATAATAGACCTCCTATGTTAATTCCTATTCGAAGAAGATTCTACTCATCTTCTGATAATAAACCACCATATCACGCTGTGTCGCGTCCTGGTTCATTATACCAACGTATGGAATAAAATCAATATCATCAGTCAATGCAAGACTTACTTGTGCCTCGTCACCTGACGCTGGGGACTGAGTGGTGCCACCAGCTACTGCTGTGTGAGTTAAGGCGTACTGAACGCCGTTGACCCAAGCAGAGACCTTTCTATCAGAATCAATCTGAATTCCCAGTCTGTAATCAGTTGCTGCGGCGACAGTGATGCCGAGATCGGTCACATAATCAACGTTTGCGAGACTGTACACGAAATGCAAGTTAGCGTTTGTTGTCAACGCACCAGCATCATCATCCTCTGCGCCATAGATAAAATACGCTTGATTTGCGTCTGTAGCAAGGGTGGGTGTGTTAGTCAGCTTAAGACCTGCCCAGATTGTGGTGTCATCAATGTCAGCAGCGTCGGTGCGGATTGCGCACTCCCAATAAACTGAGTTTTCAGATCCCCATTTAGTTGATGCCCAAGCAGTCTGATTTGAGTCGAGGTGTGGCGTCAAGATCAATTGATCTCCGTTTGCCCCGTCAGGCTGTAAAACAATCCCAGCAGTCGTAGCAGCAAATGTCAGGTCGTCGCTTGAAGCGTTTGTACCAAGAACCTCAAAGTTTCGGTTAGCGTGTGAGTTGCCGGCTGTGCCAGTATCTCTTTTAACAACCATTGCGGCCAAAGTGGTGCTAGCTAAGTCAATAGCACCGCCTGACTGGTTTTCTAAATTCACTGTTACAGTGTTTGTCGCGGTTACTTGAGCCGTGACTATCAAGTCTACAATGTCGACTCCAATTGACACTGTTGCAAAGTCGCCCATTGCCGCACCAGTGACAACTATGTCCTCACTAAGGTCAGCGCCGTCGGCGATTGAGCCAAAGTCTTTAGTTTCGCTACCAACCAAAAAGCCGTTGACCTTTGGTAGTTGTGTAAAATATTCTTCGTAACAAACACGATCTGGATCTGTTATTGAAAACGGACTTCCATTAAGCCCACCTAGTCTTTTGTGGCCTAAAAGGTTATCAAGCGTTGCTTCTAGCCTTCTTGTGCCTATTCTTCTATTACCCATAATTTGTTTCCTCCTTATATGTTTTTATTATGGTTACGTAACCTCAATTTTCACGACATCGTGCCCAGCCGCTTCGGGCACGAATCTTCAAGGGACAGCGGCCCCGTCCCAGGAGAATTTTGAAAGTTACAGTAAATAGCTTTCAGAAAAAAGAAAAGCCCCACCAAATTAATGATGGGGCTAAATCTTTTGCTAGTTTTGACCTAAGTCAATTCTTAGCTAGCGCCTTCCTCACCGAGGAGACCACGCACGATAACAAGACCATACATATCTGGTCTAACCATCTTCTTCGCGTAACGGGTCATTACACCCTTACGAGGTACAAAATCCTCTGTACCGAAAATGGTTGGTGTTACCTGCAACGGTACATATGGTGCGTATACGAAGCCACTCTCAAGGAATGAACTACCCTTACGACCAACAAGAACAACGTTGCGAGGAAAGTAAGGATCAACATAGATCTCGAACTTCTTGCTTAAAGCGCCGACCTTAACAGCACCGATGTCACCACGATCTGCATCAGCAGTTACGCTTGCACGGAAACCGCTTGTGAACTCAAGAATGTTAGCGACCTCTGGAGAGCAAACAACAAAGTTTGCGCCGCCGCGAAGCGTCTTGCGGTGAATCTGAGCACTTACGTCATTGATCGTCTCAATGAGGGTCTCATACCACTCGCTAACAGTACCAGTGAAGTCAGGTGCCGCTGAAGCTGCACCAAGCTCATTTCCGTTGCTATCAACGAAGAGACCTGGAGCGCGTGACCAGTAGCGAGTACCGGCCTTAGCACCGACAATAAGATCACCAAGAATTTCCTGATCGATTTCAAGAGCAATTTGCTCAGAAAGAATGCCAGTTAATTCGACCTCGGCGTCAAGGTTGTGGTAAGCATTGAGGTCCTGGCCAAGCTCAGGAGTCCATTTTGCTTTCAACTTCTTGGTCGTTGCGGTAACAGCGATACTGTCAACGCGGATGTCGATTTCTGGAATCGCTTCGCCGCCTTGTAGGATCTGCCCAGGCATTGAAGGATCTGAAACACCTGCACCTTCGAAAGGCATACCGGCGACATCTACTGCACCAACAGTATCAGCAGCACCGAGTGTGTCCTTCTTAGGGTAGGTAATGCTTACTGCATCGGTGTTGACACCTGCGTCAGTAGCGTGGGTGAAGACGACGTTAACTCCACCATCAGTAGCGAAAGAAGTAAGTCTTCTAACCTGGGAAGCCTGATGAGAGTCAACAGAAGCACTTAATGCGAAAAGATTATTATCGTTAAGATCCGCTGGAACGCTCCCTACTGGAATCTTAAGAACAGAAATAACATCAGATGCTGCAAGAACGTCCGGGTCGAATCGAATGCTTTTCTTTTGCGCCTCTGTCAACGAAGCAACAGCAACGTTTTCAAGAGCAGTATCAGCAGCAGCTACGTTAATAGCCGCAGATGAACCTGTAGCAGTCGTGTAACCTGTACCCAAGTTGTAAAAACCGCCGCCGTCGCCAGGATGAGATAAATTAACACCACCAGTCAACTGCGAAGCAATTACTCTACCACCATAGATAGATTCTTTTGTAACAGAAGCAGCCTTCGTGCTGTTGGTTTCAAAGTCCAAGAAGAAAATCAATCCACTTGGAAGACTCATAGGCTGAACGCTTACGAGATCGTTTGCAATCAATCCACCGAATACACGACGAACGATTGGGAAAGCAACTGATGCGAAACCTTCGACATCACCTGCAGCCATTGATGAAGCTTCGCGAAGAAGCTCTTTAGCCTGATTCTCAAGGAGAACGGCCATTGTATTTTGGGCTCTTTCACCAGTTAATCCTTCAAGAAGACCAGTCTTTTCCCACTTATTGAGAAGAGCAGTACCTTCCTTCTGGACATCGCGATGAACGATACCTTCAGTTAATGTTTGTAAAACAGACATGTTATAGTAACCTCCTAATTATTTTTTTTATTATTGATGCCAGCTAAACGCTGCATCCGCTCAGAAAAGATATCATCATCTTTCTTGTGTTCTTTTCTTTGCGAGTTCAAAATTAGAGAAGAATTTCTACTGACTGCTTCGCTCAGTGATTTCGGTACGGAAGGAGCTTCTGTACTACCCACGGTGCTTTGAAGAGTTTCATAAATAACCTTCGCTTCTTTTGGTGTTTCTGCCTTTGAAATAGCTTCGACAAGTTTTCTTCTTTGTCGCTCATTCAGGGAGTCGCTCTCCAAGGTCTTGTTAATATAAAGTAGTTTCGCATTTGAAACATTCACGATTTCAACTTTCTCCTTCAATAGAAGTACGGCATCGACGTATTTTTTGTTTTCTTTTGCTAACTTGATTTGCTTTGATTTGTGTAATTTAATAGACTCTTGGAGTTCTTCGATCGTAGACTTGAGTGCATCCATTTCTTCGGCGACCTCTTCGTCTTGGCGCTTAGCCAACTCCATTGCCTCCATCTCTTTCATCTCTGACTCTGGCCTGTTCATATGGCCGCTCATCTGAGGTTCGATATCGACTGACAGTTTTTCCATAATCTGATCTACAATAGATTGTTCAAGGTCAATCTCTTCGTCAATATCGTCATCTTCCAACATAGGAGAAGCGGTGGCGGTGAGATCAACATCAGGAGTCGCTTGAGACATTTCTGGTGCAGCGTCAATTGCAGGTTCTAGATTTGTAGCAAGCTCGTCGCTAGTCATATCCGGTTCTGGCAATTCACCCATCTCTTCTTCATAGTCTCTTATTCTTTGCTTCAGTTGCGGAAGATCAATAACTATAGGCGTGTCTTCGTCGGCGACTTCGCTCTCCAAATTATCTGGTAGATCTTCTGCTGTTGCTAATGGAATTTCGTCCAACGAAGGATCAAACTCTTGATCGCCCTCGTCTTCGAGCCCATCTTCTTCCAAAATAGAAGAAACGGCTTCCTTGATTTGATCAGAATACTTCTCTACAATCATTGCTTCGGCGTTCTTGATTGCCGATTCCCTGAGTGCGTTCGCGTCAATTATTGCTTGTTCTAACATGGATGACATATACTTACCCCTTAAATGAAAAAATTCTCACTAATAAATAGTAAGCATAAATGCTAAATGACTGTAAAAATTGTAGGTACAAGTAGTACTATACGCCTTGAGGGGCGTGCCTTAGTGATGGGCGACCGACAATTCCGAATATAAAAGGCAAGTCTTCCTGCTTTTGGTCGACTTGAACTTTGGTAACTGCATCGTTATTCTTAAAAGTCTGGATGGTAAAATCAGCATCTACTTGTTTTTTTGGTCGTCTCATAGCCTACTCCTAAAAAGTTGATCCGGCGGCGAAGACATCTACATCGGCGTCCGTACCCACAAAGGCCACTCGGTCGATGCCGACAATATGATATAAACGATACTCTCTGTCATCGGGGGTTTGATCGGCAGGGGCGGCACCAGAATCTCCAACCACGATTGATGCTGCTGTCGCGGCGGAGTTGGCGGAAGCTAGATTAGTCTCAGGTATCTCAAACCAGCGCTGAAAAGCGTGACAGTACCCAAACACTGTTACAGTCAAAGACGTCGACTCATTCGTGTCTGTGACTAAGACGTGTAAAAACCTTTGGTTCTCCGTAGCATAACCAGCAGTAGATGCGGTGACACCTTTTAGAGTGTTCGGATTTGCAAGAACTGCCACTGGTGTTCCGTTGGAACCTGCCAAATTTTTAGGGCCTCTCGTGCGACCCCAGCTTGTATTTTTATAAACTGACATTATATAGTCTCCTAAAAAGTTGAACAAGCAGCAAAGATGTTAACCCTTGCTGCGTTTGCGTTGACGAATGCCACCCTGTCAATTCCAGCTATTTCATATATCCTCTGTTCTCTTGCCGAGGGGACGTGGTTCGCTGGAGTTGTTGAAGAGTTCGGCGGGTCTATCGATGCTGCTGTGGCGGCGGTGTTAGCCGAAGCTAGATTGGTCTCGGGTATCTCGAACCATCTTTGGAAAGCGTGACAGTATCCAAAGATAGTTGTTGCTGTAGCATTCGTGTCGCCGCCGTCGTTTGTTTCTTCTATCAAGACGTGAAGATATCTTTGGTTTTCTGTTGCATACCCCGCAGTGGAGGCTACGATGCCAACAAGAGTTGAAGTGTCCGCCAGAGCCGTGATTTCACCACCCTGCGAGCCCGCAACATTCTTTGGGCCCCTTGTTCGACCCCAGCTTGTGTTTTTATAAACTGACATTATATAATCCTTCGTTATTCATACATAGTTAATACTTGTTTCTCTTTGCAGTATCTTCTTGAGAAAGTCTACGCTTTGTTCGTTTTTTGATTCTTTTCTTTTCAGACTTGCTGATAAAATATTTCTTCTCTCTAAGGAGGTCAATTAAACCCGCTTTCTTCACTTTTTTTGAAAACTTTCTTATCAGGATATCATTTTCATCTAGACTTCTACTGTCGGACTCAACCGAAACATTTACTGCTTTTCCCATCTTTACCTTCTTTCTTGCTTAAATTAAGTTTTTCCAGCGTGCGCCGCCGATTTTCAATATTCCATCTATGTTTATGCCTGGATCTTCAGGTGCTACGTCCGCCAAGGGGTTTGCTCCAGGTTGTGATTTGCTGGAAGACCTTAGCGGCTTCACGTCCTCAAAAATGTTTACACCGTTGTAACCATCAGAACCGATAGCCTTTGCCATTCGGTCTTTCGTCTCTTTTAGCTGTTGCCTCTTTTTCGTTTCCGCGAGGTGCTGGCTGACAGGCTCTTGCTTCAGGGATATGGATTCATCTATTCTAGAAGCCCCAAGACCTTGAACCACTTCAGAAACAATGTTGGATAGCATCCCCTCTTCTAGGATAACCTCCTTTATACACTGTTTTATCAAGGGCTTCAATATCGTCTTCAGTTCGCTACTTTTCATAGTTTCGTCCTTAGTATATTTTCGATTAGATTGTTTATCTTAACTTTCTCGTTGTTGACCTCTAACTCCTTGCCCTCTTTCACCATGTAGGCACCAGGGGTTGATGGGTCAGCGACCATATCAAAGCAGATTAATTGAAAGTCGTCTTCCACCATAGTGACCCCGTTACTCTCAGTAACAGAGCCCATACCCCTAGAGGATATGCCGCAAGGAACACGAGCGTGTATGAGACTTTCCAAGATCTTTCCGGCCGGGGTTTGCAGCACTTCAATCTTGCCCATACACTTATTGCCTTCCATCCAAATGTCTGTCACCAGGTGCGAGCAGTTTTGCAAATTAACAACTCCAGACTCGGGATGATCAAGTTCCCCTAAAGCTCGGCGGCCCTTAACGGACTCCTTGTACCTCTCGACTTCTCTTTCTAGAATCGCGTGGGGATAGACTCTACCGTTACCGTTTTGCCTTTCTGACATTTGCATAACGCCCGAAAGTATAGTAGCTCCGTTTGCAACTCTCTCTTTCTCAGCTTCCGTGAGATAGTCTTGGCAGACGCCGCCTTCGCAAAGTTCGTAATATTCTCTTAATAACTTCATCAATCGTTCTCCAGTAGCGGGGGCGACCCGCATCATCTATGAGCCTTTACAGCAATTCGCTACAGGTCTGATCATCCATCTAATTTTTGTTAATGGTCTCATTTTAACTCCTTACCAACGTGGATTACTTTCTCCACTTTTATACCATTGTCATCAAAGACGACACCAAGCATATAAGATACAGCCGAGCTTGTGCTGGCGCAAAGAAAGGCTGTCACATATGAACTGTCAAGATTAATTAGTTGTGTATAGGAGGATAAGTACCATAAAAATATTCCAACCCAAAAGCCGGTGCACATCGTGCAATTAAGAAGTTTTCCAAAAAAACCCTTAGAAGGCCTAACCTTGTCAAATATCTTTCCATATACAATGATTTGTGTTGCGCCGTAAGATGAAAGGCAGAACCAGAGCAAGTCCACTATTTTTGTCCTTCCCTCAACAGGGAATACATATACTGATATCCGTACGGTCGAGTTCTGTGGTCTAGTGAGCCCTTCGTATCTGATTGTGGTACTTCACCAAGTTCTGTTGAGTCTTCTTCATCTGGATCCAAATGATAAGTCATTAAGTCGTGTTGCAGATGCTTCCTGGCCAAAATGTCTGGCCTTTCTTCTTCCATAAAGAGGCTTACTGCAAAGAGTGCGCTCTGGACCTCGTCTACACCATTTATGACTGATTCATGTAACTTGCATTCCAGAGAAGAATAAACGTTGCCGCCCTGTACATCCCCTTGGTCTATCACGCCCTTCTTGTAAAGGAATTGAAAAAACCTGTTTTGAACTGGATATGTTTCTCGTTGGACCATATCCTTGGGGAAGACTACCACCTTCTTTTTGGACGGAGAGACGACGACATCAATTAGATCGTGTTCGTAAACCATAATATCGCCGTTCAATGCGCGGCGGGCTAACATCTCCACTTTTGTAGCTTCGTCTTTTAGTATCTTTATTTTTATTGCACCAGATGCTCCAAGGCCTTCTTGCGACAGAGCGTCGTCTGGAACTATCTTTATGTTAACTGACATAGCTTTCAATCTCTTTCTTAAGTTGCTGAACCTTTAAGACCTTTTCAACCATACCGTTAGTAACTTCTTCGTTGGCCATTGCCTCAAGAGACGAGACGACTTCCGATACTCTATTCTTTAAGTCCTCGTTTTCTATTTTAGTTCCGACTTCTCTCAGACTAGACTTCAAATCTCCAACCTCTTCATTCAAAAACATCTTTAGCTCAAGGCCGCCGTCGGCAAATGATGTAACGAATTTTGTCATAAGGCTTTTCTGAGATTCGGTTAACTCCTCGTGATACTTTTCGTTAAAGTTCTTGACGAAAGACCTGTATATCAGATTATTTATTGGGTGTTTTGGTTGGTGTGATTCTGCCTGTTGTCCCTTTATTGCAGACTTTATTAAACTCTGTTCCAAGAGGACCTTACTCTTGATGGAGGTCGAACTATTGAAAATTGAGTAAATTGTTGCAAGGTTTTTGTAATTCGGCACGAAGTTATCGTAAACGTTTACTCCAAGTTGCTTGTTTATCTTCTCAATCATTTCAGATTGTTCTTTAAAGATAGCGTCCTGATCAAGCTTTGAGTGTTGGATCTTTGCTTCCATAACAACCTTTTCGATTGTATCACTGGCAAGTTCTTCCAAACCAGTTAGACTATGGTAAGTGTCTAGTTCTTTTTTTAGATTTTTATTCCTTGAGAAGCTCTCTTTGATTATCTTGGTTATTTTAGTCTTCCTGCCTGTATCTTTCTTGATGATGCTCTTTGTCAACTCTCTGACCAGGACTTCATATATGAAAGCGGTATTTCTTTTTTTGTTATGCTTTATCTTCATTTTTGCCCCTCAACTCCAAATTCTCAATTAACTGCTTTAGCTCCTGTCCAACTTGGCCAATAATTGCTTCCTCGTTATTATAAGTAGTATCTTTGCGTTCATAAAGACTCTTCAATTCGTGGTAGCCCTTGTGTGTGTTTCTTCTAGAGGATGAAGCGATTGAGGCTCCTCCTTGAGCTAGTTGAGATCTGCGATGGGCACCTTGCGGGCGGCTATCGTTTTTTACGGGAGTGTATTCTTTCCTCCTCTTAGCCGGCGAGCGGCCCCTATTGTCCACACTATCGTCTCTCTTGCCAGGGGCTGCCAGTAAGCTACTCTCAGGATCATCAGAATCTGCAGCTACATCATCCAAGCCGGGTTCTTCCTGTCCGACCGTACCGGTTCCGCCTTCTGGCGCACCGGCATCATCAAGGTCAAGAGGATCTTCACCACCAGATGTTGGATCGTCAAAAGAACCTGCGCCAGTGATCTCAGCCTGAACTTGTTCGGCCACTGCTTCGAGGGTAGCCTCGAATTTTCTGTCATAGAACATCTCTCTCTGATTTCTGAGAAACTCTTCTTCTGACATATTGAACATCTTGGTGGCAACCCACCTCTTACTAAAGTATCCCTCGGTTGCATTTGAGGCTGCGTCGAACTTGACCTTCCAATGTTCGAGTTCTTGTAACTCTGCTATCTTAGATGGGTTTGACAAAGATATTTTGAAAGACGTGAGGTCAGCGCCCCTAAATCCAAGTATATAAAGGTGCACCAGCCCGACCTTTTCCAACTCCGTCACTACCGAGCGTTGCATTCTCTGGACAGTTCTAGCAAATCTTATATCTTTTTGAGCTAGCGTCGCCTTATCTTCTTCTGCGCCTTCAGTTGCGGAAAGGTATGATGGTGGTATTTTCAGTGCTGAAAAAAGCTTGTCGCGGAGATATTTAACATCGTCTATGTCTCCAGTATAGGTTCCACCCGGCAGTGTTTCTATTTTTGTGCTAACTCCGCCACGTACTGGTACAAAATAATCCTCATCTATAGACATCGGATTGTATCTTAAGTCAACCCTTCCTGTGTTCGGGTCAACAACTTGATGCCTCTTCATTTGTGTCATAACTTTTTGCATATATTGTTCAACATCTTGTGGTGCGATACCTCCAGTGTCGATGTAGAACACCCTTCTCTCTGGAGATCTTACAATTCTATACGCCATCATAGCATCCTCAAGGAGAGTTAATTGACGCCAAATTCGTCGGGCAGGTTCGAGGGCGCTCGTCCCGTATGGTGCGTGTTTGTCGTTGCCCAGGATTCTAAAGTGAGCAATTTGCCAATTTTCGAAAGTCATTCCGGCACTATTCCATTGGTACTGAATATAGTTAGGATTTGATTTATCCTCCCCTTCAAGACGTTCTATCTCTTGACCGGGTAAACCTATGCAACTTTTTATACCAAGGGTTTCATCGATGTCCATATATAAAAAGAAGTCTCCATACTTGCACATCGTTCTTGACCAACCAAAGAGATTAAACTCGATGTTCATTATATTGTGATATAGAGAGTCAAGTATGTTTTTGATTTCGTCATTAGGACAATCTATCGTAAGCAAAGGCTGCAAGTTAGAACTTGTGGTCATCTCATCTGCATAGATGTCAAGAGCAGAAGCGATCTCAGGTGTGTACTCCATCTGATCGAAGTCTACATATCTTTCAAGCCGGTTTTGATTGGCCATGACGCCAGCCATAAGATTGTCGAATGGATTATATTGGGTCTTTTTGAACTGCTGACCGCTCGCTGATTTGAATCTCTGTGCGTATTTGTCTAATTGTCGGCGTCGCAACCTTCTAGCTGTCTGGGTGCGGTGAACTACTAGTGGCCCAGAAAGCAACCTAGTCAAACTTTTAAATAAGCTGTTTTCTGGATTTCTGGTGTTGTTTGTGTTTATATTCTTTTTGTTAGAAGCCATCAGTTTTATCCCTTAAATAACCACGGAAAGTTTTCGTGATTGCTTTTTGTTTTTACTATACCATCAAATACACTATCTTTTTTGTAAGAATTCATACCTGGTATACTTGTATTCAAATTCGTCTTGGTACTAAACATAGCCCCCATTGCCGCCTTTTTGTATTCTATAGCCTTGTAGTTTTCAGAGAGTGTTGTATCTCGGACCCAACAACCAATCGAACAAGCTAATATTAAGTCGTCATTGTAAGATCTCATAGCAGTAGGTTTACCGTTGTGCCATACGAACGTTTTCATCTCGCTTAAAAGTCTCGACGAATATATCTTAATTAGCTTGTTTCTCACGAATTCTTCAAATTTAGCTATTATTAGTGGCCTAGTCTTTGATGATGTCGTAAAGCCAGCTATTGTGTTACTTCTATACTCAGCCTCGATGGGGTCGATGTAGTCGTGACTAGACTTTACAGAAAAATAAACATTTGGATACCCTCTATCTACCAACTTTTCAAGCACAGAATATCCAACAGAGTTATTTTCGACCACCAACATACAATTTCCGTACTCGACACCAGCGTTGAAAAGCAGTTCAGAGAATATGTCGGGGGTAACTTTTCCTTGGTATTCTGCAATTATCTCCATACTGTCAAGTTTTATTATGTGAAACACGGAGTAGTCTCGCCCGTCGCCTCTAGCGACGTCTGCAGAGATTAAGTATTGCACACCTTGCTGATATTCTTGCCAAATCCAAAAGTTTCTATCGAATCCAGTCCTGTATTTGGGTTCAGTGATCAATTCCGCAATCCACTCTAGATCTTCTGGGTGGAAAACGGTTTCACCAGACATATTGAAACTGCACTCAAGCTCTTGCGCGATCTCTCTTCTAGACATATTTTTTGTCTCTCTGTCAAACCAATCTTTGTCTCGGTCTGGGTGGACCTCCCAGGGCAACACAGTTGGAAAGAAATCGTTAACCGAAGATTCAGATTCTGAGTATATTTTATGAAACCAATTACCGACGCCGTTTGGAGTGGAAAGCGCGATGCATCGCCCACCAGTAGACAGTGTAGGATACAGCCCCATCCACAACTCATCCAGTCCGTCGATGTGAGCAGCTTCGTCTATAACTAACAAAGACAAGGCCTCTGAACGCCCTGCGTCGCCGGAGGTAGAAGAAGCTTTTATTTGAGAGCCGTTTGATAATTCGAAGGAAGTCCTGTTGTCTATAGTCACATGTGCGATGGTCAACCAGTCGGGAACGTTTCTTAGTATGTTTTTGACCTTCTTAACCAGGTTTGCGGCGGTGCCGAACTTTGTAGCAATAACCAGAACGTTCTTTTCTTTATGAAACAACATTTGCCATACAACAAAGCCTGCAGTAATCGTAGAGATACCTAGCTGCCTAGCCTTCAATATAACATTGAAACGGTGATCTATAAAATTCTCTACTAAGTCTTCCTGAAATGGGTATAACTTGAATGGAATCAGCCCACGCTGCGGGTGAGTGATCTTGGCGTAGTTATTGATAAAGTAGTTTGGATTCTTGCCACACTTTATTATTTCTTTGCGGATATCTTGCTTGGTGAGTTTAAAAGACATCTAGTTACTTTAGGTCTGAGTTTCTTTGCCCTGTGGTCACATTAAAAGGGTCAAACTGTTTATAGTTATCGCTTTTTGACTTATCATTCTGTGGCCTTTTAGCTTTACCGCCAAGCTCCAAGAATTTCTTAAAAGTGTCATCTAGTTTTCTTTCTGGTTCTTTCGCAAGTAAACTTGACGCTAGCTTAAACTTCTGAACGGCGGTGACACTAGTTCTAATTTTAGAAATATACTGGACTAGTATATCTACCTCTCCATCCTTTGTTAACTGCAAGGCTGATCCAGTTGCGCTCTTGTATTCTTTCTTTAAGTGCTTGGCAAGGTCAGCCATAGTAGATTCAATGTCGCTTTCAAATGACGTGTTGTGCACTTCCTTGATTTTAGTTTCAAGGTTGTAAGTGAGAACAAGGGTCTCACCCTGTATTCTAGCGTTGAACCCATCCATAACCCTAGGGTCAAATATAGGGTTCCCGTCCTCTCTTTTGAGGCCAGATTTAACTGGCTCTCCATCTTTGTCTGTCGCTCCGTCGTAATTGCTTGACAGCGCTTGTGATATTCCGTTGATAACGTCTAATATAGTAGCCATTTAAAAACCTCGCTTTATACTATAAATAGTATTTTTATTTACCAAAACCCCTAGTATTATTGGGTCTCCAACCAGAGAGCCAACGTTGTGTACGACCCTCCACATATTGTATGTAGCACCCAAAACAACAATCGTACTTGGTAAAATACACGTCGTCTCTAGAATTAAAGGAGTATGAGTCACACGTTTTACAGGAGCGGTCCATAGTTTGAACCTCCGACTTCCTAGATATGAAAAACCCAGACCTCTCTTCCCTTTCAGACTCCACCTTACTTAATTCAAGTTTTTTGTAAAACTCTTTCATTTGTTCTATATAGGTTTTCTCTTTTTCATCAGTCCAGTCGTTCTTGGGGTGAGCAACGGCTTCTTCGCCATATTTCTCTCTTACGGCCTTTTCTATTTTGGCCACCTGATTAAGATCTTTCTTCAATTTACAGCTTCCACGATCAGGATAGAGGATACAACACCTGCAAGAAAACCTGCTGAAACAAAAACATACCAATAACTGTTCGGTTGTTTCAGGGCAAGTGCCTCTAGTTTTTTATTTTCAACTTTCAAAATCTGTATTTTTTTGCCGCTTACCGATTTGTAATACTCATATTCTACCTGAAGCTTTCCCATTTTCAAGGTGAATTCCGCTTTCTGTCTAGAGATCGCGGTATCGATTTTCAATTGGCATCTTTCTGGTTCTGTCTCTTTGTCGGCTAATAGCTGCGCTGCTGCATGCAAGTCGAAACAGTACGAATCAAATGGAGTGGGTTCGCCCTTCTTTAGTCGGGCGAAACTTGGTGGGGATGCTAATGAAGTCGACAAGAAACTAGTTAGCGTTAGTAAAACCAAAAAGGTTTTCAAGCTTTTTGTCAATCTCATCTGGTTGTTCCTTTGCTATTCTTGCAATCTCTTTGACTTTCTTTTTATTTTTTCTAGAAAGCTGTTCTTCTTTGAGATTGTACTTTTCATCTATCTTACCAAGAGTTAGTCGATAATTTAAGTCAAGTTGTTCTATTTTTTTAATTTTTATCGCTTGTTGTTCTTCTAGGGCCTTGATTTGATCTTCATACGATTTCTTCTTGGCATTCAGTACTTCAAGGGCGACCTTTGAATTTCCTCTGGACACTATCCACACTATTAAAGTCCAGACAATTAGTGCGGACACCTTCCAGTTCTTCTTGGCCCAAAGCCAAATGAATTCAAGCTTCGACATCATCACTTGCCGTGTTTCCATTGAGCTGCCATATCTACAAGCGCCTGGGTTCCAATGTACGCTAAAGTTACCGCAACCCAGTCACTGCTAGTAACCGTGCCGACATAACAAAGTCCCGTTGCTGTTATCCAAGCCAAGAATTTTCGAGAAATAAACCTCTCCGTATATTTATCTGCAATTGATTTTAGTACCGCCACCATTATATCCTCCTAAACGTTTACGTGAGCGTAACTTCCGAGCTTGTCAATGTTAATTTGAGTATCTACAGAGTCCTTGAGCGCATCTAAATGCGATATCAAAATGACAGTCTTAAAATAAGTCTTGGCCATATCGATAATTCTAACAAAACCTTCCATATTGTCCTCATCCAAAGCCGTGCCCGGTTCGTCCATAATAAATAGGTCCGGTTTTGGTAAATTCGTAACTGCTAGTAACGCAAGCCTAATTGCCATAGAGGCTATTGTCTTCTCGGCACCGGAGCCCATCTCTAATGGCCTTGGGTCATACTTCGGGTGCTTGATAAATATGTTCAAATCCTTGTCGTCATCCAATATAAACGTCTCAAAGTCAACAATACCCGTCAGTATTTTTGCGATCTCTTCGTTAATTACCGGGAGTCTGTTTTTAATAATGTCGTAAGATATGCCATTAGAATGACAACATTTTATATACAATTCAAAAGCGGAATATTCTTCCCTCAGAGATTGTAGTTCCAGCTTTTTGGCCTGCAGTGTCTTGACCACCTGTTCATTAGAACCTATCTCCCTAAATAGATCGTTCGTATCTGATTTGCAAGCGTCCCATTCCCTCTTGACTTTTGGTGACTCTGTCTGTAGGGCCTGCCTTTCAAGTAACAGTTCTTCTAGGCTCTCCATCGCGTCCTTGTTGCCTTCATATTCTGCCATCCTGGAATTCAACGGCTTTAAGTCTGCCTCTTCTTTGTAGATTAAACCTTCGTTTCTTTCCTTGTTTAATTTCAAACTGGCCAGAGACGAAGCTAATCTGTTCTTTTTCTCTACAAGTTGATTGTATTTCTCCAAATATTCTCCAACCTTGTCTGGCTGCAATTCAGATATTTCGTTTCCGACTTCATTTGCCTTTTTGGAAACGACAGACATCTTGGATTCAACGACCTTCACCAGGTCTAAAGAACCGTAAGCGTCTTTAATAAATTTACAATTAGGAAACTTGTCACCACAAGGAACCTCTGACAACAAGTCTTGTTTCTTGTAAAGTCTCGTCCTCTGTTCCGAATAGCTTTTGATTTCCGACAGCAAGAGGTCCAGGTCTTTCGACTTTGTATTTATCAGGTTCAGTTTTTCTTGGTACGAACCTACATCAAACTGCTCTACAAACTTTTCCATTTTCTCTAAAGTCACGGAGTCTGAGCTTATCTGTTCAGTATACGACTCGTTTTCAACTTTGGCAGTGGATATCGTATTCTCTTTAGCACGTATCTGCTTTTTCAGTCTAACTGGGTCTATCAGTTCCGACGGGGCCGAATCTACCTTTGCCTTGATGCCCTCCATCTTTATTGCCAACTGTTGGGCTTGTTCCTCCAGGGACGAACACTTACTCTGGCTCTCCACTAGGCGTTTGTTGCTGAGTTCAAGAGCTTCATTCGCTTCCTCAAGTTGCCCCTCGAAATCTATCTCTTCGAGCTTTTTCAAAAGAGCTTTCGCTTCCGCTGAATCTTTTTTAGCCATCTTAAACTTTTTATCAAAAATTTCTAAATCTAAAAACTTTGCCAGAATCTTCTTCCGCTCTGTGACGCCTTGATTGATAAAGGTTAGAGAATCCATTTGGCTGGTCATAGAAGTCATCAAAAAGTCTTCTAACGTCCCGAAATACCTTCTGATCTCTTTGTCCGTACCTCCTCTGGCCAAGGCGTTGAGTTCTTCGACCTGCCCCATTGCGTCGACACAAACAAAGTCAGCACTCGTCTTTGCCTCGATTGTTTCCACACCTTTTAATTTTTTGAGATACTTTTCCGACTTTCGTTCTATCGTATAAGTCCTATCTCCAATCTCGATAACAGTCCTGCCAAACGCATTGACCTCGTTCTGGTTGATGAAATTCAGATTCTTCCTGACGGACTTTGACGTGCTGTTGTACATCGTATAAAGCAGGCTATCTATGATCGAAGATTTGCCTGAAAAGTTCTTACCAAAAATACCGACGATACCCGACAACTTGTCAAAATTTACCTTGTTGCCTTTTCCGTAGTTAAACAGATTGTCCCACTCGACACTCTTGAGGGACCAGTTTATATTTCTGTAAACCTCTTCTTCCTCCTCGATAGACGTGTTGTACTTTGAGTTCAGGAGCAGGATCCTGTTCATAACCTCGTCAGTTATTTCGTAATCATTCAAGTACTCCCTGATTAGGCGTTGTTGTACTTCGATGTCTCTTAGATCTTCTTTAGTGGAAACCGAACTAACATCCACCTCAGAACCTTTTGAGCTTGCCCTGTTCATATACGTCAAGGTGTCTGGCTTGTACTTGTGTTTTACAAGATCAAGGGCCCTTCTCATTCTGGCCAAGGGAATGTTGTTTTCCGATACGACCCTGAGACGTGCCCCAGGAGGAGCGTTTATGTTGTTCGGAAGCTCGCCCTTGGAGTTTAAGAAGATGGTAACAAAGGGTTTGGGATTCTTGAACGTGTGCAACTTACAGGTAAATTTATCTTTACTTGTGATATCCCAAAGCAAGTAGCCTTTGTCTAGAGACTCTCCAAAATTCTGCTGAACTGTCGAGCCGGCATATCTTACCTTGCCTTTATGATCCAGAATTTGAGTCTTGTGTATGTCTCCTAAAAAGGCAAAGTCAAACCTGTCGAAGATACTGATGTCGTGGTCGCCGGTCAATGTCCAGTTCAAATCAGTTTTCGATCTGTCGATTGCACCGTGGTACAGGGCAATGTTGACAAGCTGTTTGTTGGAGGGCTCACTCCAGTTCTCCTCATCGAACACAGACAAGACGTTTAAAGCGAACTTGTCCTCCAGCACTACCTCTTGGGCCCGTTTAAGTATAAACAGATTAGGGTTTTGCAAAGCTTCAGCGATGGGCGTTATCGCATCTTGACGACTTGCATTTTTCAGGTTACCGTCGTGATTTCCCAGGATCACGTACGTTGGGGCGATGTTGGCAAGCCTGGATAGAAACTTGGAACACATCTCGACGAACTCTGGTGATATTTGAGTCTTCGTGTGTGCGATGTCCCCACAATGGACTATGTAATCGACATCTTGCTCCTCTAGAGATTTGTATAATTGATCAAAAACTTCATTATATTCATGATGATACTTCAAATTTCGGATATGAGTATCCGCTATGTGGGCAAAACGCATTCAGCCTCCATCTTTTTTTATTATTATATTGTATTACTGTTTTTAAATCAAGATATTTTGTCGTTAACTAATTTTACAAAGTTTTCTAAAAATATTTGTTGGTTGGATGAGTCAAGGTTGGCGAACTGTTCAAATAGGCCGTTGGCCATTTCAAGCCCCTTGCTTTTCTCTTCTTCAACAGTCAAGCGGGTGACCTCTTCTTTTATCATCTTTCTTATTTGAGATTTAGTGATTTGCATAATAACCTCCTTATAAACTTAAGCACTGATATAAATAGTTGGTTTGATCAATAAGAGCCGCACCTTCTTTTCTTTTTAGAAATTCACCCTTAGTCATAGACCCAACATCATCATAGCCCGACGTGCTCACTTTGTAAACCTTTAAATCGTATTGGAGTAATAATTTTATAATTCTCATTTCTTTTTTGGCTGCATCTGCGTCCAAGGCCATATAAACTGTTGGGCACTCCTCTATTATTCTCTTGAACACCTGACTTCTTTCTGAGAGTGTCGACCCCAACAGTGGTAGCGCATTGCCCGCGACTATCGCGTCGAACACACCCTCAACAAGTATGACAGGTTCTTGCCAGTCTATGTACAATTCATTAAATACCACGTTCCTATCTACGGGAGGGTTTTTATATTTAGGAAAATCGTTCTTGTAAGTTCTTGCTATAAAGTAGCTTAAATTTCCCCCCTCGTCAAAAGAGGGTATGCATACCCTTCCTGCATACGCTCCCGTGCGGCAGAAGCCGATTCTCCACCTCACAATGTCATCCCTGGTTACGTTCCTGTACTTCAAATAGTTAAGAGCCTTCCTGTACTCGACATCGTTCATTCTTTTCGTCAAAGAGAAAAAATCTTCTGGGAGGCTTGTTGTTCTTTTGGGGATGTCGTTTGGATCAATCTCTTCGAACAAGGAATCAAAAGAGCTTAAGTCCACAACCTCATCTAGTTCTGACCACGCGGCGAAGTGACTCCTGTCTCCATACCTTTTTACCAGGGAGGAAAGCTTCAGGCCAGAGTAGTCACAGACCCAGCACTTGTACACACCCTTGTCTAGATTTACTGAGAATTTCTTCTTGTGATGTTTGCAACTAGGGCACTCAAACAAGTATTCCTCGCCAGAGACATAATACCTGCCGAGGATGCTCTCTAGTATACTTACCTTTTCAGATTCCATTGTAGATAACCCGCCCTTGCAATAACGTAGCTGTCAGACCGATCCATTGTTCCTGGTTTCGGATTTCCAGCTTTTGTATATTGTATGACGAAGGAAGGCTCCCGGTCAAGTACAAACTCTAAAGTTTTTTGTTTGGCGTTGTCACCTCTTTTGATCTCTACCCCGGCCTGTTTCCTTGCGGAAGTTGCAGCTATCATCTCCGGTTCGGTCTTAAAAATTTCAAAACAAAGCCAGGATACAATACCATTAAATCTAGATAGTGTCGAGAGGGTCTGTGCAGAGGAAAAACCAGAACGGAACGAGTGCAAAGATTGCTCTATAAAAATCGACCTTACGTTGTAACTCTTTTTTACTTCTTTCAGGTTCTTTTTGATAAGGTCTGCTTTTTGGTACAATGTTGGAAAGTGATTTTTATTTCTTGTGTCCCATTGTTCGTTAAAAACCATAACACCGTCCTCATCCATAATTGTGATACCGGTGATGGTCGTAGATATATCTAGTCCTAGTATATGCTTAATTTTAATTCCCCATATTGTGGTAGACGTAGTTTATGTAATCTTTCATCAGCAAAATTTTCTCGTCCTCGTCATTATGATACCATCTCCAGGCCGTAGATTTTTCTATTGTTTTTATTTTTAGCCTAACTTTGTTCACATTGCCCTTGGCCAAGTCGACATCCTCTTCTGTTGGGTCTGGGAACTTAACATTCAAATGCAGTGCGACGTCCATCAAATCTATAAAGTTTTCATTATTGAACGCCTTTTGTGCTCTTATGAACAGATTCTCTTTCTGTAATCTTTCTAATTCTGGCAGATCTTTAAGTTTGTCAGGGTGAGTGATTTTCGCTACTTCCCGGTAGACAGATTTCAAGTGCTTCGGAGCTTCTCTCTTTGGCTCGACTTCTCGATCAGCTTCTTGTGGCGTGGAGGCTGATTCGGTTTCAGCGCTAGCCTCCGGCTCCTGGTGGCGTTCTTGGGCGCTCTCTTGCTCGGGCTGATTGGCTGTTTCTCCTGGCTGTTCACCTTCCTCCTGTTTCTTAAAAAATTCCTTAATTTCATCTGGCATTCCTTTTAGGGTTTCCTTGAACTCTTTTGAGAACAAAGCCCCCGCTTCACTCTCTGTCTGCCTGTGGAGTGTCAGCTTTTCTTTTAGGAACCTTATCTGTAGTATTAGTAGTTTAAACTTTTGCTGCTCACTAACCGAAGACATTAGAAATCCATCTTCAGTTTAAACGTCAGGTCCCTAGTTTCTGTTTTTCTGACTGGGGAGGCCAGCTTTGCGATTGCTATCAAATTCATATTGTCATCGTAAATTCCGATCTTCGATATATATGTTTGCTTGTCAAAAGATCCCGAATCTCCATATTTGTTGTGTTCTAGACTCTTTATCTTTAAGTTCGAGTTTTCATAAAAATGATAAGAAGATGTGCTAGGTGTTGAGGGCTCGTTCTGATCTTTCTGGATGAAAGTTGGATTCGTTGAGTTGTTAAGTTCACCTCTCTTCGCGTGGGCAAACATTGTAACAGTTGGAATTTGATTCGTACCTTCGAAATGCACGGCGAAGGCAGAACCTGTCAAGACTGCTGCAGCCTTTCCGTCGTTGGCTCCAGCGCCAAAGTTATACCACTTTGGACTTGAGTAATCATTGCCAACATACTTGTCTTGAAAATTAGGATTTATGTCCCAGCTTCCAGTCAGCGCGATAAAACCTTCGTTGTAGAGCACCAGGCCTGCCACCTTGTTGCTGTTTGTGGTCGAACCAATCGTCCCAGAGACTTGAACCAATTCTCCGTTCTGGTTTACATCCTGCAGTTCTGCTGCGAGTGTGCCAGTTATGTAAAATTTTAAACTAACAGACCCCTTTCTTATGGAAGATCCGTAAAATATTGACGGTATCTCTATCAAGCTCATTTCCTGGTTCGATTTGTCCCAGGAGACCTTGGCATTTAAGTGATCGTCTATCGATGATGTGTTAAAAGCGTGGTGAATACTTTGTGGTACATAATTGTTGAATGTGTTCTTGAGCGCGATGATCCTTTGTTTGTTCAATGACGCTTTGACAAAACTTCCATTTTCCTCTTCGACTGTGGATGTACTTGTTGTCGTCGGCGCGAATCGAGTCCTGAAGATACTAGAGCTGAGCGGGTAGTGAGACTTGATAAAATCTCCATAAGCAAACTGCGACGTAGAGTCGAACACCGATGTGCTTATTGACCTAAACGCAGTTCTGGCCCCTTCTTTTGTTACAAAGGGGTAAATAGAGGTTCCATCTGGAGGGGCTTGGGTTCCGACACTTATGTTAGAGGCAACGTTAAGTTCATACAAGCTGATGAAGCCTTGTGGCACATTGTTCTCGTTAACTGTGGTAGTGTGGTTTTTTACGCCAGCATTCTTACCGCCGTCGATATAGACTTTCGCATCATATATTAGAAAGTCTTTTTTCGGGTAAGTCTTTACTCTGTTGTAAAATAAGTCTTCTTGATTGAACTTGTATACAGTCGACATAGCATTAGTAATCCAACCTTACTCTTAAAGTGAGTTCGTTCGTGGGATCCTTTCTGAGTGGCTCAGAAAGCTTCGCTGTGGCCATCAACTCATTGTCTGATGAGTAAAGCCCCACAGATGTTACGTAACTTATCGGCATATCGGAAGATACGTTCTTTACACGAATTTTGCTCTCCTGGAGATACGTTGGATTAGAACTGTAATTGAATTCATTGTGGTGCGCTCTGCAAAAATACACTGAAGAATTAAGTTCTGTGGTATTGTTGAAAGACACTGACTTTATTCTGTGTCGCAACGAATCACAGGCAGTTTGGATTGTAGACCCTGTAAATAAGGAGTACACATCCGACTGCGCTGTAGCTGTGATATCCAAGCCAGCTGCGTCTGTGATCTGCTTGTGCATCATACAACTGGCAGAGTTCAAAAGACCTCCGGTTAAATGATGTACAATTCCTGTCGAAGCAGTGACTTGACGAACACCGGCGTCGCCGCCGCCGTCGTGTGTTGCTTTTGCAAACATTCTTGCATCGAGAACTACGATACCAGCTTGATAGAAAATCAATCCGATATTTGAAGGCTTGGTTGGGTGAGCAGAGCCTGTAGTTAGGCCGTGGGCAATTGCGCCAGCGATGTTGCCCGCGCCAGTAGAAGCTGAAAGTATACCGAATTCTCCTGCGGGAGAGTTTACCCTATAGTCGTTTGCCGCGTTTGTATCCTTAATGGTTATAATTCTTGAGGCATACTTCCTTAGATCACCTGATTGTTCGACCGGACCAATGTAATGAGGTGAGACGCCAACATCCATAGAGAAGGAGCCTTTCTTTATCTCATCCTTGGTTAAAAGTCTTGAAAAATTCAAAAAGAAACATTCGTGAATCTTACCCTCGGATGGGTTTTGACCAGCAGTGTTTCCATCTTGGTCAAAGGCTCTGATGTTTCCATCTTTATCATGCCCCATAAGAACTTGCGCCATCTGGTTGTAAATTTGAATCTTCTTTTCCTGCTGTGTTCTCGCTACCTCATAGACGTTTCCAGAAAGTGCGCTGCCAGTGGAGTACCCAGAAGTGATATCAAATATGTGGTTGGCAGAAGAACTTAAAAAAGGATAGTCAAACACCGATTGAAACATTCCGTGAGAATAATTTTTTATGTTTATTTCTGTTCCGTCTGGCGAACCTCCGTTGTAAGTACCTGATACAAGCGCTCCCGTGATCGGAATTGCTTCGTGAAGTAGCGTCTTTGTCGTTACAAGGTCGCTGTTAAGAAAAGTTTTAAACGTAGTTGCCATATCGAAATCCTTATATTATGTAGTCTTCTTCAAGAACCTTATTGGAATGTCTACAGAGACGCCGACAGTTGCGGCGGTCAATCTAACAAACGTGTCAATGTAGTAAAGCGCAACGCCAGACCTGAATAGCTGGTCACCTGCGGTGGCGGCGGTGCCGCCTAGCAAAGTAGTGGTGGTCGTCAGAGTAGATCCAAGCCTCTCAAACAAATATGTTGAATTTGCAAGAGTTGGATTAGGTGCAATCTTAAACGATACCACCTTGTCTCTAGGTCCTCTAATTCTTTGCCGTGTTGTACCTTGATTGTTATCGTTTGTGGAAGTGAGCGTGTCTAGGGGCCCGCCAATGATATTGCTTCCGGCTGCAGCGCCCACAAAGTAAGATGCAATCTGATCGTCGTCAATAAAAGAGACCGATACTGGTTGTCCAGTTACATCAACGAGGGTGCCCAACCTAGAATCAAGCTCTATTATGAATTGTGTCTCTTGCAAGTCAGATGGGTAAAGCTGGGTCGGTGACAATTGAGTCGTGTCTAACCCAAGCTCGACTGCAATGGTTGCCGAATCAGATGCGGCGACTGTCTGAACCGTTGAACCTTTAATCAGACCTAACCCATTAATATTCACGTCCGCAAGACTGTCAGATGTATCTTCAGTGTTTTCGTCGACAGTGATAAGGTAGGAAGAGAGGTCTCCGCTTAGCTTTGTGTTTAGGCTGCCCGCTGCTGTGCCGTTTAGACCGCCGTTGTGAAGCTTTAATACCGGCAAGTGCAATATATTTGTTCTGGAGATCGTCATCAATTTTGACTTCATTCCAGATGTGTTGTTAGTGAAGGCTTCTAAGATCGGAGTCTTCAGGACCTCAAGGTCATAAAAAGCCGATCCACTGGGGTGTGCCTTGTTATATAAAGAATAATCTATCTCGTCATCGCCGAGGGCGAACTTCGTTATTCTAAAGTCGCCGCGAGCCATTCTGTATCTACCGGTGTCGGTCAGAACCGCATCTAAAAGTATATCACCAGAATTATCAAGAAACGCCATATTTTTTACTCCTCACAAAAATGCACCTAAAACACAAACTAATTAGTTTTTTAAAAAATAAAACATACAAATTTTATCAAGCATCAAAGTCGAAACCGCTGTTCGTGTTAACTCCGCGTGTCGAAGCCGCCGCTCCATTGGCAAAATCATCGTAATCTATCTTGCCGTCAGCGTCAACAATACCATCTTTTCTCGTAAATTTTAGTTTTAATTCAACCATCTTACCAGTTGTTTTAGATTTTACCTTTATTACAAATTTCTTTCCCCAAAGCGGGTTTGTTGAAACACCTAATCGACGACCGGCCGTTCGCCACCTAGAGTATGACAGATCTCCCGCATTAGAGAAATCTAACTCTGTCTGCAACAAAGCAGGTCTAAGGTGTAAGTATCTCTGAAAAGATTTAATAAATATCTTTTCTTCCTTTTCTTTAATCTTGTGTACATCAGATAACAAGTACATAACCTCACCATCCGAAACAAGTTCGACTTGATACACGTTGCTAGGCATAGATACGTGTCCGTGAATGTCTTTGGATCTAAACGTGTACCAATACTTCTTGTTTGGAGAAATCGTGTCTATAAACGCCCCGGATGGGGCACCGTTATCTATGGTTTGGATTTCCTTGTCTTTGAAATCGCTCAAGCTTGTTGGCTCAGTATCTAGCCTATACACTTCGAATTCCAAAGTTAAGTCATCATTCTTAAAATGTATCAAAGAGGCTTCCATCGGAGAATCATCATCAGACGGGCCGAGCACTATAGCCGGCTGTAGGCCTTGATTTGCCGCGAGGAGTGCATAATCGAGGGCGTCCGAATCTTTTAGGATGACTGGTTTGGCAAACATTTCGCCAGTCATACTGTTGACGTTAAGCAGAACCTTGTTTTTGACCCCCTTGTACGGAATCACATCTACGTCTGGTGGTATCGGTGGCTTGTCAAGGATAGCGACTGTTAGGGTCTTGTCGAAAATTTCACTTATAGTGACTTCAGGTTTATTGACTACGCCGAAATACAATTTTGGGCTAAGATGAATCGGACCCTCTGGGCCACCCATACCTTCGCTGTGCCAGTTGTCCCACCTTCTAATAATGTCCAACAGGGCAAATTCCTCAGTGGGGGGGTTCGCGACTGAAACTTTAACCCTCCCATCACGATTAAACGACCTGACTGCTCTACGAGTCATTCCATCGATATAAGCGTACTTGTTGCCTACAGTCATAAGAACAGTGCTTATATCTAGTTGATAAATTTTTCCATATTCTACTTGACTGTCAAAGTACTTTATCAGATCATCTTCATTCGTTGAAGAGAAGTATTCTGTTTGCACTAACTCTCGATTGCCTTCTGCGGCAGATGCACCAGCGATGATTCTATATTTGTCAACCTTGTACCCTAAGACCTCAGAATGTGCCAGTTTGCCTCTCATTATGTCAGCATAACTTCTAGAGTGCTTTTCGATAAAATCTTCCAGCTTTGCCTTGGTTAAAAGAAAGCCAAAAGATGAGTTTATCCTTTCCAGATAGCTTGAAAAGTTGTTTGGATTTTGAAGCGAATCTTTGACATCTTTCAGCCAAGTGTCCAGTTTTACCGTCTTGACCTGTTTCGGCGTCACCGGACTCTGGTCTTGAACTTCCGTAGATCTGATAAGCTCCTCTTCGGAAGTTATGTTCCCCTCTTCATCTCTCTGCTCTGACCTTAATGTGAACTGATCTCTTGTATTTAAAATAATAGCAGACTTGTTTCTAACCGGATTTGATTCTTGTCCAAATTCTCCCAAGGTCTTTAACAGTGGGGTAGAAAAATCTATCTTGCCATACGCATTAAAAAGGTCAACCAACAAACTCTTACTCTTCTGTTTGAGTTCAAAATCAATCACCATCGGTGATGTGTTCTTTAACAGGTACCTTTGCTTAAAGTCTTGAGATGTTAGCCTCGAAGAACCAAAGACTTGAACTGGTGGAAGTGGTTCTGGGGGGATGTTGTAATCTTTAATTGATCTGTCAGATAAATTTGCATAATTTGCATACCTAGACCATATAATTGAGCTTGGCCCAATGCCATTTTCTACTGTCCTTCTGAATGAAAGTTGCCCACCATTAGCTTCATAGTCTTCAAAATTAAAAGAGTATGGATCTGGTAAGGATCTAATATCTTCTACTGTTTCTATGTTTGCCAATATGTTGTTTTCATAAAATTCATCGTAATAGTTGTAGTGGCCTTTAGCATCACAATAAGCAGAAATAGCTTGGTCGTTTGTTTCAAGCTCAACTCTCGATGCAAAAGTTTGCATCTTTGTCGCAAGGTCTACAAAAATAGCGTCCTTGCCAACCCTAGGAGGCCTGGTATAATACGAGGTATGCGGACTAAATTGCAGTTGGCCCGGTGACATCTGAGGTGATGCGGTCCAGGCGTTGACGCCCTGCTTCGTAATTTCCTCTGTGTAGCCTTGTGCAAGAAATTGCGCTGCTGGTGGTGGCAATTCTAAATCAGGAATATGCAAATGCGTTGCGGCGCTTTCCACTTCAACTTCATCTGGAAGATACCTGTTGCCCCAAAACGGGATTACAGGGAATAGGTTTTCAGAATAGCTTTCATTAAAATCGACCATGGACTCTCCGGCCCTTTTGCGTGACATAAGATCTGCGGCCATAGACGATTTATCGTTTATGGCTCCGAAACCAGCACCTGACTGTCGGTACAAGTCTCTCTGTCCCGTTATAGATACCATAGACTCATTCATTCGTAACAGCTTGTCATTCGGATGATAAAGAGAATTGTCTACTAACGGCTCTGTCAAAAAATTTCTAAAGTGCTTCATATCACTATATCTTTGACTGACAAGTGGGTAGAAGCCATAAAAATAGTTTCTCCAACTCCAACCTGACTTCATGTAGGTTTGATATTCCGGGTGCGAGATAGAATATAAATTTCCAGCGGCGTCGAGTGATGCAGGTAATAACTCGACTGATGCAGGTCTCTCTACGTTTTCGCACTCAATAGCATACTTTTCAAACTTGGGTTCAAATTTTATTATACTGTCCTCTGCATCTTTAAAGTCTTCATTGTCCAGAAGCTCAGTCAATTCCTCAATGTCGCTCAAGCTTTTAAATTTGTTTTCACTTTCTTGTGGGGTTGCTGGTCTTATTTCTGCTGATCCTAACGATTGGTTCGGTAAAATGCTAGTACCCCTATTAAGGAAAGTTACACCATTCCTTGATGGGATCGAAGTCAACACAGCAGATAATCCGTTTTCTGTCTCATCCAGATATGAAAAATGCTTACCAGTAACATATCTAAAAGAATCGAATTTGTGTAGATCAAAACCCGGTGAGTACAAGGGTAGCTTGGTGGACGGGTTAAGCCACGACTTTTGATAGGTATATGGCCTTGGACCTAAAGTTTGACTGCCGGGTCGTACGAGCCCGAAAGCCAAAGCCTGTCTTGCCAGAAGGCTTTGACTTTGTTTTAAAAAATACTCTCCCATAATTGGAGCGTTGTATGCGTATGGCGCAAACTCTTGCGCCAGAAACCGAACTCTTGTGTTGAGATGTGAACCACCATTGGGAAATATGAATCTACTTTTTGTAAAGTTCTCTTCGCTTTCAACTCTTGGTCGAGGGGGACCTGGTTCAAATTCTGGCGGCGTTAGATCTATGGGATTTGGTGTCAGACCTAAGCCTGGCGGCTCAACAGTGATGATCGCTTCAGGGTTTTCTGCTGCAGTTTCTCTAACACCTTCAATAAATCCTTGGCGTGGATTGTTTGAGCTTGGTGTTGTCCCCCCTCCGGGGGTTTGGACTTCGCAAGGATCTTGAATATCTGACATAATATAAATACTCTCTTAATTAATAAAATCTATTCGCGGTTACACCAGAAAAACTTCCTACCCTGCTGGCTCTGAATCTGGTAGCTGCTGTGGTTTGTGTAGATTGAACTGTTGCACTCGTTGCAGTGGTCGAATTGGCGGTAGTGGTAGCCAGGGCCGCTGATGGTGCGGCTTCGACTGTCGCCTTTGACTTTACAACGAAGGTAGAATCAATTAAACTTACATTCTTGTCCTGTGTTATTCCCAAAGCTGGGCTTTCAAACGGCAGCGTCTTGTATGTCCCCGGTTTTAATCCGGCTCTCATTTCTCCGACCGTGACTGGTTTCAGAATAGGTTTGTCAAGTTTGGGTGTCCCAAAAGCATCTTTCTCGAAGCCAACCTGCTTCTGTACAGACATCATATTTCCATACAAACTCCTCGACAAAAGACCTTCTTTTGTGACTCCTAAAACTTGTGGCTTCTTTATCGCACCAGCTATCTGCCAAGGCAATTTTTCTACTTCCGGCAGGGGACCGTTGATGATTGATGTCTTGTCGAACATCCTTAAAATAGAACTTTCTCTGGTCAGCGCAGGGAACGTAGTGGATTCAGAAGTTTCTCTACTGACATCTCTAATCTGAGGCTGGGCTTGCCCAATCATATTCATAATAGAGTTTGTTCTATTTCGAAGTAATTCCATAGCCCGTTCGGACCTTTGTGTCGATTCCTGCATTCTTTGGGAAGATATCAGTGCGTCGATACTAGACCGTGATAAAGATTCGCACTCACTTAGTGCAGCCGGTGAAATATCACGCGGGTCATCTCCGTCCTGGGATATTATATTGAAGCTCCTTGTCACAACTCCGCTTTGGGCAGGCTGTTCTGCTTGGATCTGTTGTAGTGCGCCTTGGGTTCGCTCTCTTGTGTAGGAATGCATCTCTCCATACCCTGCTCTACTAAAAGAGTTGTTTGAAATTACCGCGTCTAAAAGAAACATCTGCTCTGTTGCCAAGCTGTTTCCACCTGTTGGGGCACTTGTCGTCGAACCAAAAGAGTACATCATAGATCCAAAAAACTCGAATGGTGCAAAATAAGCGATAGACTCGTTTAAGGTTTCCAAGTCTTCTTCTGAAACATTTGAACTTTCAAATCTTCGAATCTCGTTTTCTTGAAGTTCCGCCAACGTTTCCGACTCGTATGATTCTAGAAAAGGGTTGACCCTACCTGGTAAAATGGCCGCTCTCGCTTTAGTTGGAACTCTGAGGTCTACAACCCCCTCTGTGTCCATTTGTGTTAAAAACTGCCCCATTCTTGGATCCGATATAAACTGTCCGCCTGTAACTTCTTTAAAGAATTTTTTAGCCTTTATAAGCGATGGGGTCCTACCAGAAACATGAGACTTGTCAAAAGTCTGTCCGGCAGCGTCGACGTTGCTTGCTAGGTCTAACATTTCAGTTAGACTCTTGATAAGTAAATCGTAGTGACTTTCGAACAAATAAAAGTTTTCCAGATTTTCTGGACTAAACGCACCGTTTTCAGAGTTAAAAATTCCCTGCACTAGTCTGTCCAACAGCAACCCTGGTAGGCTTTCTCTGTCTCCAGTGCCTACGAATTCAAACATAAATTGCAAAACGCCTCTTTCAAAAACCGAGCCAGAAAACTCATCACCAGCGTAGGCGTTAGCGTATCTCGTAATAGTTTCTTCGTCTTGACTCATCGTATATGAAGTGAACAGCATCATTGCGTCAGCATAGGCACTGATCATAAACAGCCTAGTTACAGTATTATTTCTAAGGTACTCCAAAAATTGATCGTTAAACCTGCCAGGCCTATCGTAATTTGAAGTGTTTTTTGTTTCGGAAGAAAGTTCTTTCAAGAACGTCTGATTCTTTTTAAGATTGTCTATCACTTCAAAAATATATTTTACTAGTCCGTCTTCGTAAGTCAACTCCACACCGTATTGATATACACCTGTGAGATTCTTGTTTTGCTCAAACGTGTAATCTTCCATCACTAAGTTCCTAACCCAAGGGAAAAGTACCTCTGACGGGTCGTCAGGGTTCGTACCGTACGTTTGAGAAGACTGTATCGCACCTTGTAACGGCAAACCTCTCGTAATCCAGTTATGATCTCTAAGTGTTGCCTTTACAGGTTCAGATACAGGCAAAGCATCTACGGCGGACTGGGCGGAACTTAGTTCTAATTCCGCAAGAGAATTGTCCGAGGCAGCCTGCTGCGCTGCTGACTCCGCGTCCCTAAATAGGCTCTTTGCTTTTCTTAACCCAATTGCACTTCCTACCTTTCTTACATTGTCTAGATCAACTCTTGCCCTTTTGTAGTCGGCTGTTGCTATAGTTAAATCTTTTTTGCTCTCGCCGAAAACCTTGTTGGCCACATAAAGTCTATTTTCAACTTCGCGGCGATGGCTGTCTAGCTCTGTACTTAACCTTGTTGAGTCTAAAAGCGAGCTTGGATCGTAGTAGTCGGTGGAAGATAACCTCTGTTGTCTTTCGGCGTCCAGTCTGGGAGTCGTTCTAATTTGATCTATCACGGTGGAGTTTGTCTCCCCTGCGCTGACAATAACTTCTTCTATTTCGTTCGAATCAAAAACTTTCCTGTCAGGAAACCCGTTCTTGTCATGACCGATGTATTCGTTCGTCAACCTTCTTCTGATTATCTTAGCATCTACTAGACGAAACATGTCTCTCCACCAAAGAGAATATAGTTTCTGTCTTGGTAGCAACGCATCAAACAGAAACCCAAAAGCTGATCTCTCTCTCATAATCTCAACCTGATCTATCTTGATTTGCCCTGAAACAACATTATCAGAGAAAAGTTGCGTTTCGATTGACGTGTTATTAAGCTCGTAACTATCACTAGTCCTGTTTCTTAGCTTTATCTTTTCTTTCATTGCTTTTACCGATTCGTTGGCAATTGCGCTGAAGTTGTTCAACAGGCTGTTGAGGTTGTTGAAGTCGTATGGATTTGGCTGATTTCTAGAAAAAGTTCTAAAATCTTGCACCTTATCATTTCTTACTGCAACCTTTTTCAGGTTTCTATGCGGAGTCTGCTGGTGGAAAGATCCCTCCATATATGTTTCGGTTGGCGGGTGATAGTGGTACGGCCCAGTATATTGACCACCGTTCTCTCGAACTAAGACAAACGAAGTTGGATTTAGTCTTCCGTCCGAAATAATCAAATCCTCAATGCCAGGGCCCCTGATCGATGAAACTAAATACGCTCCCGTTTCTGTTATAGAATCGGATGCAACAGGATTTCCAATAAGACCTAGCTCTGGAAATATGTCAAACAACCTATTCTTATCGATGTAGCAAAAAGATTGTATGTGAAGATAGTTCAAGTCTTTCGGTAAGCCCTCGATAGTAAACCTGATCGGGTATCTTGCGCCGAGGTCGTTGTCTGAATCTAACACTGCGTCGGAACTTGCTTCTGGTGTTTGTAGGATCGTTATATCATTTGATATAAAATTTAACCTCGAAGATCTCTTAGCGGGGGCGGTAGTGAAGTATACCGAATTGGATTCTATCAAATCGCCGAATGCTGGTCCTGAAATTTGTATTCCGCTTCTTATGATTTGATCTGCCGCTAGTTTTGCCTCCAGCGATGTTGACACTATTATCGCTACCTTGATGGTGTCCGCGATACCAAATGAATCGCCAGGCTCTACTATTTCCCCAGTTGTTGATACGACCCTACCGGTTACAGCGGGGTCGATATCGTCAAACGTCTTGTCCTCCGAGTAAAGGTTGACGCTTAAATTTATATCTCCAGAGGGCGAGGTGGTAAGCGTGACCCTGTTCGTATTTATGGTTGGAAGTAGCGCACCTAAAATATCATACATTAGTCACAATCCTCGTCGTCTTCTGTCGGAAGAAAGTTGTCATACAGATTACCTACAAGATTTTCATTCTCGCCTGAACCTGCAGGTCCAAAATTATCACCAGGCCTAAGAACGTCATCAGTGCCCTTGTCGGCAAATTCTTGTTCTGATATTTCTGCATCAAATTCTATGTGGAAGTAAGTATCGATGTACTTTTGCTTGTCACTAAACTTTTCATATGGTGGTGCAAACAGGAGCCTTCTCAACGATTCCTTTTCTTCTCTAACTACCACTCCTGATGAGTTTTCAGTTTCGACTGTTTCCTCTTCTACAATGTAAAACTCTATATCAAAGTTTTCTTTTTGAAGCTCTATGTTTTCTTCAAAAAAGTCGAGAAGCACTTTTTGATCGTCTACCAGCACTCTCTTGGCGTCTTTGAAAGTTATGTCTCTTGATGTAGCGGGTTGCGAGTCTAGCATTTCTTCGGTGTAATCTTCCGTGTCCTCGTAAGTAAAAGTACGATAGTCTATGTCTATTTCAATGAGGGGTGTCTTTAACGATGGACCAACGCCAGTGTCTCTTGAGGAACTAAGAAATATAGGAGATTTAAATTTTTGATTGTTTAGTGATTCTATCTTCCACGCTGGTACATTCTGGTTTCCGATCTGGGCTTTGCCTAGTATGTTTCTGAATAAACTTCTTTTTTCTGGCTCCATCCCAATGTCGTCGATATAGTCTTTACCATAAAGCTCATCAACAGGGATTTTGTTTATCTTACCACTCCTAGTGACCAGGCCACTGCTTTTGTTAGTTTCAAAAGAATGTCCATTTAACTTCAACACCCTTTCTTCTGCACTGTCACTGTCATAGAGGGTCTTGGTTCTTATATTCTTTCTCACTATTCTTTCGAAAGTTTCCTGCTTTGACTCAGTAGATCCAGTAGTGTTGTAAGATGGGTCGTAGATTATCTCATCATCAGAAAATGCATAGTACGCTGGCTTCAGCTTCCCTTTAGAAAGTAGGTACCTGCCGTATTGTGTCAGCTCTATATCTATTACATCTTCTTTTTTGTTAAAAAAAGCCATCTACTAAATTACTCCTCTAGCAAACTAATGCTCGGACCCTCTGTGCGCTGGGCTGTGCCTTCTAGCCTCTGAGCGCGACTTTTGTCAAATACTGTGTTAGCATCAATCTTAATTAGTTCAACCAGCGAGAAATAATCATAAGGCCAGTTAAACCCGTAATTGAATAAGTCTTTCTCCGACCTGCTTCTTTCAGGGTGATTAGTTGGCAGGCGGTCTGTGTCCATCTTTTCAAAGTAATTCTTTTCAGCGCTTCTCTTAACTTTAAAAACCATCCACTGAATTTCCTGCATCCTCCCGTCACGAATGTATTGCTCAATTGGTGTTCCCTTGATAGAGTGAGCATTTCTAACTTCTTGATTGATTTCGTCTCCATCCCTGTTGTAGTCGTCAAGAGCTATATCAGGCGGCAAGTTTTGCCAAATAAATCCCAAATCCTTTTTCGTGAGCGTGTGAGTAAACGGGAAAGTGTACATCATAAATGGTTTTATATACTTTCCAGATCTACTGTCGTTGTACTTTAGAAAATTAAATCTTGGAGGGATTACATGTTCCAGCATAGTTCTGACCATTCCAGAAACAAAACTATTTGTAAAGAGCCCCAAGTCTTCCATTTCGGACCTCCTCAGACCAGACTTTATTTCCGAGTCCCATTCCCTGTATTGTTCATAGCCTTGGGTGTTTTTGACTTCTTGATATATTCTCTTCACAGTTGCGTCGCCAAGCTCTAAGAACTTTTTGGTGCCCGTTTGTGTTTCTAGGAAAGGTATCGCAATAACTGCTTCTGAAATGACCTTTCTTTCTTGTATTGTTCCGATTGCCTTCTGCTTAACATTGCTATCTAGTTTTTGCCCCCCAACTTTAAAATGCATACCTAGGAGTTCTGACAAGTCGCCATCCGAGGGGTTGCTAGGTGGTAGTATTTCAACAAACGTTGACTGGGTGTCGATGTTACCCACTTGATGCCACATACCCTTTGGCACGGATAAACCAACAGACGAAGCTCTTGTTGTGGCAACTCCCTTAAAGTCTATATTTGGACATTCCCACTTGGATTGTATTGAGAGCGACTTCCTTATTATGGGTCGGCTTGAGTCGTTGTTCTCGAAAGTGCTAACGAATGCCGCGTCATCTAACCCCAAGCCTCTGAAACTTGCAGACATCTGCATCGCAACTGCCTTGTTGAGTGACGACGTTACCGGGTTGACATCCGCTGTTGCAAAACTTGAGTCAGTAGGCCCAGAGTAAATTGTCCTACTGCCCAGTCCGGCTGCACCATAAAAGCCACTATCTTTGTAATTCTGCAGGCTTGCATCAGAAAAGCTACTATGAACTGAACCTGTAGCTTTAATGAACCTGTTGTATTTTATAGTTGGCGTCGTCTTGTTGTCTATTGCAATTCTGGTTAAAATTGATTCAATGGCACCAGGGTTACTCATTTCATAGTTCTCGCCCTCATCTGGAGTAAAAGAGTATTCAACTTCCGCGTAAGCATCAAAATGCGGTGGAGTGTAACCGCTATATCCGTGAGCAAAGTGCGTGTCGTATCCATAGTCGCTGGTCTCTCCCGACTGCAACTTTGCAGAGGCGTCGACTGGTGGCCCGAAAGCCTGGGGTAGGTTGTATATTGGGAAATCCTTTCTGTCAGACTTTCTCGACATTCTTAATTTCATCCTGTAGGTCTTTCCGTACTCTATTGGTCTTTGAGGTGTGTCCTCAGAGGCTATAACTGTTGAATGTCCGTTTTCCAAGAAGAAGTTCATAGTTTCAGCATAAAAGTTATTGGCAGCCTCTGAGTAGAGAGTCTTTCCGAGCGCCCTCATAGCTGTCAAACTGAAGCTAGATGTCATCATAGAAGAAGTGTTTGGCATCCCAAAGAATGCATAACCTCCTTCGGCAGCATCGGCTTTGGCGTCGTCCGTAGATACCGAAATTTTCCTGAAGTCTAATCCAGAATTAATCGCCGTCCTGTAGCCAAGCATAGCTTCCGGCACCACCCTAACAAAAGAACAGGGTTGGAGACTTGCGCTGGGGTGTGGCTCTGTTTCATACAGAACAAGAGTTTCATCAAATTGGCCCTCCGTGACCTCTCTTTGACCGTTAGAAAATAAAGACCTTGCTGGATCTACAATAGCTTCGAAAGGAATTCTTTCCACTCTTTGAATACCATATTGGCCCGAACCTCTTTGCCAGGTGGTTAATGTCTGATCTTGATCTGAGTTGAAGAAGTTCGCCCAAGATGCAGAACCTATTCTCGGTATGCCACCATCTGCAGTTTCATTAAACTGTGACCCGGTTATATATGATGGGTACTTAAACGCACCTGTTAACTGGTGCTGAGATGAAATAGATGACAACAGTGTTACACCATACCCGCCAGAGAACCCTCTAAACTTTGCCGTGGATAGTGAAGAAGAATAATCAGAACTCCCTATAAGTTGAGTTCCGTGAGGGTATTCTAAACCGTGGTCTGATATACTGTTTGTGCGGGTCTCCGAACCGGTGTTGTGATAACTCAGATTATTAAACGTTCTGTGTTTTCTCGAATAGTTCAGCCAGGCCTTATTTGACATTGGCTTTCTATTTGTTCTGTTTGCATCGTCCGAAATTGTACCAGATAAGGTCATTATTCCAGTATCGTTGCCCATCCTATACCAAGCGACCAAACTGTTTCTCATTCTTGGCCTAACGCACATATCTGGACGCCACGGGCCTCTATATCTTGATCCAGATCCATACAGACCCACCACATCTGCTGGTGCGAGCTTTTTGTTAAATATGCAAACCTCTGCGATGGACGCTTCTGGTGATCCAAATTCTCTACCAGAATACGAACCTGTTGACCAAGATCTAGAGTTACCTATTGTGCAGTTGTCGTAACCGTCTATGTCTAACTGATTTAAGTTCGGCATTGCGCCCGTTGATGACGCTGCTGTTATTTGAGACCCGGTAAAATTCAACCCGTTTATAAAAAATATCGGAGGCTCTCGTGAGCCGTCAGTTTTTAGTTTGCCTAGAGGCAACGTTACGCCTACATGGTTCCACGAATCACCTATGAGTCTCCTCTTAGCGGCAGCAGAGCCAGAAGATCCCATCGAGAAGTAGGCCTTCTTTCCGCTCGTGTCCCGGACATAAAGCTTGAGATTAGAGCCGGACATATAAAAATTAAAACCGTTGTTTAGCTCTGTTTCCCCATCCTTGCCTCTGCCGCCGAACTGAACTAATGTTCCCTGAATCTGAGACAGCTCGCTCTTAGTCGAGGATGCAGGGTCTGGATAAATCCACATAGAAACAGATATCGCAGACGAGCTTAAAGAGGTTGCTGACCTTGCAGAGCCAGAAAAGACTTGTGCCCATTCCAATCCGTCTCCGATTTCTACCCTATTTACAGCAGAGCCTGAAAACTTTGTACAAACCTCCATAAATGGTCGGTCTTTTTTCGGAACAAAGACGGGATAGTCAACGGCAATGCCGGACTTTACTGAATTGAATCCGATACCGGGCGCGTAAAAAGGCGCGAGTGCTGTTCTAAAACTACCCATTGAGGTTCTAGTGTTGTCGTGATTCTCTTGCATAACTTGCGAACCAGGCCCGTAAGATTGACTAAACAATGTTGCTAATTGAGTCATTCTCTGCACTGGGTAGAATCCCTCATAGGGAAGCAATTTCTTCAGCCCCTTGCAACTCAGACTAAAGGTAGCAGGGTTTGTCCTAGAATCCATCTCTTCTAATTCATCCTGAACTACGTTAAAATACTTCATAAAATCAGAGTGACCATAAACTTCGTAAAATTTATCTTTAGAGCTATCTGAAAAATCGTTTTTGGAGCCGGTGACTGTCAAGAAATCTCTTTGCGGACAATTAAAAAATGGGTCTTCTGAATCTGTACCAATGTAATTGTTCATTTCTTCACTGATTCTATACTCGGACACCAATGAATAATCTTGCCCCATCAATCTTATCTGTTCTGCATAACTCTTGTAGTCGCTAAAGTTAAATGGATATCTTTTCGCCAGGTCTCCTGCAGTCCATTTTGTAGCGCCAGCAAGGTAGGTGCTGTTTGAAATCGATGCAGAGAAATAAGCATCACCAACCGGTCGTCTGTCCTCTAAAGGTGTAGGCGAACTTGATACTTTGTCCATCGTTGTGGGCATGTTGGCGCGGAGCGGGGTGATTCCAAATTCTTCTCCGTCGGTGAAATAACCAGAGTTGCCTATTGAGCCCTGAGCGCCAATATTTTTGCCAAACTCTTTTGCTGATGGTTTTCTAGAATTTTGATAAGATTGAAACATTTCTAATATTATTGTTCTTTTGTCAGCATCAAAAGTGGCCTTGCCTACGTCCTTAAACCTAAGCCCCATAGAAAAAGAGTCGTTTCCTTCGAAAGAGTTTAAGCCGTCCACGATTTGCTCAACTGCTTTTCCAGTCGTGGTGGCGCTTTCGGAAAGCTTGATATATGCCAAAGTCTTGTCCGGGAAATTAGTCTCAGTATCTGGGTGGTGTGGGGGTACAATCGTTATATAGTTTATACTTTCTGCTCGGAAATCGGTGACAGCAGGCTTCATATAGAATGTGGCCTCCCTTAAAACGTTTAGTGATGCAGATGTTGTAGCATACCAAGATCTGAACTCACCTTTGTTATAACCGAATGGGCTGCCATCGTGATCGTGCAGTGGACTGTCCCCAACGTCTGGCAAGCCGTGGATGACAATTGGTAGATTGTCGGAAGTTACAGTCATATGCATCGAGTTCTTGACAACATCTGTGCCGCCTATGTTTCCGATTGCATCGACCCATTTACCAGTGTTGGTGCCATAGTAGCTAGTAAAGTTTGGATTCCTAGTCAACGTTTGCGACAAAGTGAACGAACCGGGTGTAGATCCAGATTCGTAGAGGAGCACTGCTCTGCTGCCCTCTGCGTCGTTGTTATCCGTGTCGTTCCCACTTACTGGTCTAGATATTGAAATCCAGCTTGGAGTCGCAGATACAAATGCCCCAAAGTAATTCTTTTCCGTGGTTACTGGGTTGGTGATAGTCTGAACGTGTACCTTCGTTCCATCATCTTTGAATCTCCAAATTTGTACCGAACCTGTTCCAGCGCCTGCGCCGCCTCGTATACCTTCAGGTTCACCGATAACAACGTGTTTGTTGCCCAGTCCAAACGAAACGTTTGCTCCAAATCTCGGACCAGTAGTGTGGGTTGGGTGGGACGATGTAAACACACAGACGGGTGCCCAGGAACCCGATGTAGATCCGTTGACAGGTGTTGAGCCCGACTTATATATATGAACGACGCCGCCTTGGACCATTTGGTCTGAACTGTTTGATTTTACATACTGCCCCGTGGCACTAATAGCAACATATGAACCTGAGAATCGTACCTCTCTACCAAAGTATTGACCAGTGCTCGGGTCATCTGAAACAATTTCCGCTTCTTGTTGCCAGCCGCCCACTGCACCACTAGACACTATAAAGGCTTTACCAGTTCCAGAGGTCATCACGCCCGAGGAACTGCTCTTATACATACCGTAAATTAGAGAAGTTCCGTCCTTACCGAGTGCAAGGTTTTTGCCAACGGATTGTGCTGTGGCCTCACCTTTCAAGATAAGAGCTTCGTGCTGAGAGTTTCTAACTGTAGAGAGCTTATATATGTATATACCACCGGCTCCGTTAGTTGAGCCCTGACCCGATGACGACTGGCGACCGGGTGCTCCAACAGCAAGATAGTCCCCTTGAGTGTCTATATGCCAGCCAAACTCTGCGTTGGCGGGACCAGTTTGGCTAGGAGCATCGCTCATTGTTAGCTCAAACGCCAAGTCCTCAACCCAAGGTATACCAGGGGCACCATTGGCTCTCGTGTCTCCGCTGTCTGGAGTGTAGTTAAATTTATGAACCCTGCCCCGGTTTGTGCCGGAGGCAGGTCCAGACCAGCCGCCGACATACAGAGTTGTCGCATCTGCCAAGCGTAAGGAGTGTCCAAAGTATGCTGCGTCTGAGCCCCCCTCTGATTCGTTTTCCCTATACGATTGTGCGCTTTCTGAGATTGTGTACAAGGGTGCCGAATAATTGTGCGTGCCTGACATATCAGCATAAGTAAATCCGTCCTGTTTTATGTGTATTTTAAAAACCTTCGGCGTCTCAGGAAACCTTCTAGCATACGTAGCTGAAGCACTTGGGAATGTTTGAGTATTCTGGAGGAAGCCGCTTTCAACACCAGAATCGGCGTGGCCCTCGATTCCCCTAAACAAACCAGTCGCAGAAACTAACTCACCTTCTCCAAACCTACCTGGATGGTCGACACCTAAACTAATTTCTTTAGAGGTTCCAAAGTTTTCCTGCGCGTCAAGAGGCCACTTTGAGGAGTTTCTTATAAGCTGACCTTGGGAGTTAAATGATTTCGTTTTAACTCTGTCGGATCTTTTCAGTGACCACCAATTAGTGTCGAAATCTTCTCTTTCCCTGGTACTCTTAAGGAACGCATTCTGTTCTTGAGGGAATAGAACCTCTTTGTAGGAGATGGAGTTCGCGTCCGCTACAGACTCTATTCCCTTAAAAGACTGCAAATACTTCGGGTGCACTTCTTGATCGAGCCTTAAAAAGCTCTTCAAATTTAAATTGGAGAAGTTACTTACAAGGTTTCCGTAACTCACATCCGTATATGATGTTGCCGTGGTGGATAACCTGTCTGGATTTCCTACTGGGATTGGAATAAAATTATTATTTTCATCTGTCGAGTAGTTCTTTATGAATCTTATCGGTATGTTTTGATTTGTTAAAGCAGACTCTGTAAATCTTGTTAGAGTGCTGTCTACACGCCTAGAGGATGTTCTCTTTGAGAATTCTATACTGTCTGGCCAGTTGTACGCGCTGACTGCGAAAGAATCCATTGCTCTTCTCTTGTACTTAGAAGGGTCGGAAGCCTCCAATATTGCAGGATTGCTTTCAAGTTCCGTTGCAACGAAAGAGTAGATATTATTTCTTCTCAAACTAGTGGCTATCGGATGTTGCCCGGCCCTTAATTGTTTCCAAGAAGGGTATCCATATTGCCCGCCTCGGTTTGAGATTATAGCATTTAACAACAAATGAGATCCAATAGCGCCTTGAGAACCGGTTAGACCATCAATCATTTGTCCAGATGGGTCAACAGTCGATGCACCTTCGTTGACGGTTTGATTCGAATTCAAAAATTCGTCATTGATGTAATTGAAATCACTGAGGTCGAATTTGTTTGGTGATGGGCTCGTTCCAACATTTACTGTTGTTTTTGATGCAGCGTCATATCCAAGTATATTACTGTCTTTGTCAACATTATCCAAAATTATCGTTCTCAAGCCAGCAAAGTCAACCGGTGTGAAATCAATGAATCTATTTTTATCGTTTTGGATGATCTGTTTCGTAGCCAAAAGCAATCTTGATTGTGGAGACGATTGTAATGCTCCATCCTGAATGGCAGCGCCAAATAAATCCATATTGATATTCGTTTTGAACGACCCAACTTCACTAGCACTTAAGAACAGTGGTGAAGAGGATGTTTGAGCACTTGTCCCAAACTCAACTGGCTCAGTAAAATCAGACTCGAACCTTCTGTAACTTCCTGTAGTCTCTATGGTCGAATTCCTAATCCAGGCGTAGCCAAGGTCAGTTTGCGGTATCTGATGCTGAACAAAGAGGTTGTCAGACCTTACAAATATATCGTCGCTGCCTCCATTAGAAATCGCAGCGTATCTGTGGTTTCTGTTAGTCTTGTGGTAAGACGCACTAGGTGTCGAAGAGCTTACAGAACTTAAAAACCTATGACCGAAAGCTTCTGATCTCTCCGCTGCGAAAACATCCAACATCATTCTTTGAGTTAGATTCCTGTAGTTTAGAGAACTGTATGCTGATATCTGATTTGTCGCAGTGTCTATGTGAGGGCCGCCGTGGGCTGTCCCTGCAGTCTCAGGGCCACCTGGCGATGAAAATCTGCTAGTAATTAAATGTTTTTTAACTTCTCTTTCTGGTCTCACTGTATCTTTATATCCATAAAAGTAGGATGAAGAGAACTCTTCTGTTAGTCCGAAGTTAGTGGCTACATACCCACCCTTATCGGAAGAGTGAGAGAGGAAGTGATCAACCGAATAAGTCTTCTTCTCATTCTCAACAATGTGATCTTTCGACATCTCAACAGAAGTGCCAAGAACGATCTGATAGTCGTGCTGGTAGTTGCCGAGATTCAAACTAGCTGTAGATGTTTTTATGTTTCGAATGTTGACTGGCCTCTTTGCAAGAGGATCTCTCAGTACGTTTGAACGACCAGCGTACGAACTAGTCAAAGATACTTTAAATAGAGATGGGGACTGCCCAGTAAAATTCGAACCTTCCATATCTGGGTTTAAAACATACAATTGATTGTGTGAGGCGCTTATAAAAAAAGCTTCCCTTCTGTCCGATCTCCCGTCTAGCCCAGTTTTGTATGTACCTGCCTTTGACTTTCTCCCTATACTAACACTTGCGCTTCTGTTCAGTTCTATGTGCCTGTGGAAGTGGCCACCGACGTGATGCTGGGTGAACGGGCCCTGTATTGGTATCTCCCTGTCATCGCCGTAAGCGTCATCGTGAAGGTTTGTTATCTCAACACCCTTCTTGAAGTTGTCGTATATCTCTTTCTTATAATCTGTCGGAACGTCTATAGAACTACTGTAAAGGCTGAATGGAAGAACCGTACCAATATCAAAATCTCTGTTTGTGTCGCTTATATCAGCAGTGCCTCGGAACTTCTTCTTTTCAAATACCTGTCCGCCCTGCAATCTATACTTAGGAATATTAACATCATCACAAACTGGGCCCGCATCAATGTCTGATCCACTAACTCTTATGTAGTCGTTGCTGCCAGGGTTTGTCGTTCCCTTAAAGAAGTCCAACTTTTTGTTCAGGTGAAAGTTTGATCCGCCGTGAAGAACGTGCTGGATACCTGCCTCTAGTTTGTATGGTTTTGTAAGCCTTCTGAGAGTATAAGTCGACCCGGAGGCGACTGTATTTATCCTCTTTCTTAATGTCTCTCTTTGCGCGTCGACGGCAGCATCGCCTGTCGAGATTCTTGTTGCCTTTCTGTTGGTCCTGTCTTTCCACCATCGGCAGTTCTCACTTTGTTCCAGCAAGATGTCAGCGCCGCCTGTAAAGCTAACCGCCGTGCAGTCGGTAACGGTTTCTGTTATGGTAGTATTTCCGGTGTCCCCTGAGATTGCCTGAGTTAGCGTTAAAACATTATCAGTTCGGGATACAGTAATTTTTCCATTGTGCCCACCAGCGCTTTCAATAGCTGTCTTTAGTGCTGCCGCCTTGTCATCAAATCCGTTATCCTGGTCGAAGTGTAGATCCGAAGCTGTTGCGTCAGACTTTGGGATATACACCCTGCTTGTTCCATCTGTAGATATTATTGTAATTGCACCGCCGTCAATACTGCCACCATCAACGTCAGCAAAGGTAATTGTAGCTGTAGCACTGACGGGCCCAACGGTCGAGGGAAGAGGCGCGTGACCGTGCTCCCAGTCATATGTCAGTTCGTTTATACCTAAGATTCTACCTTCGGGATCAGCCTGCTTCATCTCCAAAGTAGGAAATTTAGCCCAATACTTATTTCTCTCTAGGGCGTGGGACTCGATAACATTCTTTATACCGTCAGTGAACGTCGTACTAGCTGGTTTGTACTGGTCCAAAATGGTGGACAACGAGTCGTCAATCCACCTATAGAACTCGATATATTTTTCTACGTCTGGGTCGTTTTCTACGTTTTGAAAAAACAACGCTCTCAGTTTGTCTAGTGGTTTATAGGTCTGGCGATACCTGTCTACAGGCTCCCCTATGACGTTGCCAAAATCTCTTATCGATGAAAAGAGATCGATCATTTCCTGTGAGATAGACTGGTACATACTCTTTTCAAAGGAGAAGACATAGTTTACGGGCCTGGAGCCTCTGGTAAAGGTCTTGTCATCATCCGAGAGAATTCTTATCATGTCCGATGAGACAATGTTCTCGAATTCCCTTTGTCTGTATGCCGGGACGTATTCCAATGCTATGCTGGATGTAGAACTCGCCTCAAAAAAATCACCTCTAGCTGGATGGTTGTACGCTACTATCTGACCTATATCTCCATAGCTCGTCACCTTATCAATTGAACCAGAAGAGAAATCTTGAACTACTAGCTGGCCTCCAGCAGTAGAGCCAGTAATCATTGCGAAGTCCCAATTCATCGCGAGAGTCTCTATATTCGGTATGTGATTGTCTATACCCGGCTGCAGAGAGAATGCGCTCTCATAAGGATCTTTTACTCCATAATTTTTTGGGTCTACAGCGTGCTTTGTGATGGTCTCATCATCTAAGTACTTTACCCAATGTCGTACTGAAGATATCTTTACATCTGATTGTTGTAGGACTGATCCTGTAAAGTTTCTCCTATGTGCGCCCACAAATATTCTTTTAGAGAACTTATGAAAGTCTGCGCCTTGGGCCTTGGTTATGTCTTGAGATAGTTTAAATTTGTCTTTTACCTGTCCGGCTTCTACATTTACACCAAACAATTCGACTGTATACGCAGCATTTGAACCACTAATTAAACTACCAAAGGAACTACCAGATGGAGCTATTCTAAAGGCAAAGTTCCATTTCTCGCCATCGTACACATCTCTAAATACTTTGGTTTGTTGTTCAGATATTATCCCAGAGGTCGACTTTAATATAAACCTAGCATTCTTTGAGTCTTCTTCCTCTTTTGCAGCTAAGATTTCAAAGTTGGCAAAGTCTTTGTCAGAAGCTCTAAACGTAAGGTTACTTGTCGAGTCTCCCTGTTGAACCGTGTGTGCCCCAAACAAGGACGACGATATGGGCGTAGACTTATACCTTCCAGTGTTGTCATTTTCTGGAAACAAATGGGGAAATATTATTTCAGCTTGTGTAGTGAAGGATAAACCTGTGTCGCCAAGAGTTGATCCGGTTATGAACCCTCTTGTTGGCAACTCTGCAGATGTTGTATCCAAACCAAAACTTGAGCTGTATTGAAAAATTGTCGCTGACTTGTTCACACCTTGAAAGTTTGCATACCTTTTCTTGACAGAATCGGCCTCGTAGTTCGGTTTTAACTCGTAAGTAGCGTTATCGGAATACGCCTTGAGCTTTATAAGCTCTTCGTCCACACCGTGAGTCCTCAGTATGTTTCTGAATGCTTTTTCGGTTCCCTTCGACTTATTTATTGTTACTAGTGAATTGTAGAGATTTCTGTATATAAAATTCTTTATATCGTGAAGCTTTTGCTCGAACTCGAACTCTTCTGTTTTATCGGCCAGTACTTCTAGGGCGGTGGCGTCTAAAAACATCTCCGTAGTATCTAAACCGTGAGAGGCCAGTACTTGTGACATGAAAGGAAACGGCTTCACCTCATCATAATCGTTGTATTCTAGATGCTTAAGTTTTGGAAGCTGTCCAATCTGAGCGTGAAGGACGTCGAAATAGGATCCTATTATTTGTAACAGTTTTCTTGTTTGGCCTCTCTCACCGTCCTCCTCCAAAACCCAAGCAGGGATTGTATGAATTAGACAACTAGAATTTGCCAAGTCTCTTTGTAGACCTGCATCAGTCTTCTCATCCACGAACTTGTTGAGTCGTGGGTTTTCTGTGTGTATTATAGGATCTTTAAACTCGCTACTAGCAACACCAGACTTGACTATCGCAGAGTCAGTCGATCTATTGCTGTCTGTATACCCGACAAAAATACCGTTAGAAAGCCTGCCAGAGTAATCCAAAACCAAACTGTCCACGCTCGATGTTAAGGACACACCTTCATTGAATTTATAATAAACACCCAACTTGGAGTTTGCTTCGTCTGTATTAGTACCGCCATTGATTTGTGTAAACCAGTGTCTCGCGATCTCCTTCGGAGACCTTTTAGTCTTCCAGTATCTGAATTCGTCTAGTGATCCAGACAGCTTGCCCCATCCCAAGTTAGAGTTGCCGACTGTGTTATACGGAGGATCTTCAGCTTCGCCCTTTCCGGCCTTACCCGTTGCAAGAGCGCCGATCGTGCCCACTAGTCTTCGATTTACCTTGTCAACCGTCGAACCAGACAAAACCGCTTTATCCAAAGCTCCGTCAACGTAGACACCCCAAGAAAGATTGCTACCTGTATTTTGAACTGTGATTGCGTAATGATGCCACTTTCCATCGGAAGCGCTGGTCGCTAAGTGTGAGCTTCCCAATTCCGCTTGGTGAACACCTGCGGATCCAGATTTGTAGGTGACTACAAAGGGTGTAGAACTAGCAGCAGCGTTTTGCTGGTCAAGCTCAATGGTAAATCTCGCATACTCGTGATGATCTGGCAATGAAGACGAAGACCAAATGTCCAGTAAGACTTCTCTGCGATTGCTCGCACTGAAAGCGTCTTTCTTCAGCCAGAACTCTACAGTGTTGCCTTTGCTTGCGTTTATCTCAAGGTTTGAGGTCCTGTAACTGGAAGTGTTCCAGATATTGTCGATGTGAGGACCACCCTTTAAAGAGATATATTCTTTTACTGTCGGGTTTCTATGGTTATTGACCGAACCTGAAGTAGAAACCGTTGATATACTACTTCCTGGGTTGAACCTAACAAAGCCGTTGGTTCTTGGATATTCCTTTTCAAAGAGGTAAATCTGGAGCGGATTTGAATCGTTTACCCACTCTAGCTTCTCTTTGGCGGATCCGTCGTATGGATAGTTCTGGTAAATAGATTCTATAGATGACTTGTAGTACTCTTCTGCGGAGCCGTACACTGCAAAGTTGGATGCAGTAGAATAGTCTACAACAGATTCATACTTATATTTGTTGCGAATATATTCTTCGATATAGTCAATAGACTCAACATCTTCTAACAGTTGGTTAGAGTTTGTGGGCTTTTGGATATGTTTTGATTTATTTTTATCAAATAAATTATTTAAACTCATTACTTCCCTACTCTAAACTTATGAACTTTATCCTGAACTGTGTTCTTGCCATCTGTCTCATACATAAACTGAATTCCGTAAGAATAACCAGATTCTAAATTAGAAAAATCTAAATCAAAATAGTTTCCATTCTTATCGTGAGAGAGTTTGGTGTAGTCGGTTTGCTGGCCACTGCCAGTACCGAACGGTATTATGTCAAGATCGTCAATAATCCTGAAGATCCTGTAGTAACCGTTTTCTATCGTGTAACCCTCTATGTTATTTGATGCGACGGTATAAATATTCGGCTGCCAATTCTTTTCACGAACAAATAACCTAATTCTAGTGTTGTCGGACTGTTGATACTCTGTCTTTAAATTTGTTATCGTAGTTGTATAACTTGTGCTTGGGTTGTAATCTGCCGCTGTGTGCGTCCTTACCCTGAAGTTTGACCCTGTTACGAGCTGCACACCTTGCACAACGCTAGTTGGCTTGCTCCACACATCAAATATTTCTTTTTCAGAGCCTGTGAAAGCAAAAGATGCCGAGTATATACCCGTAGAAACCCAACCCCCAGTGACTACAGTTGCTCCGGCGACGGTGACGCCACCTCCGATTGGAAGGGTTTTAGGCTTGATCACTTGATTTTTTATGTTGCCAGACGGAAATACTTGCAAATGTATCGATGTGTGTGCACTATTGCTTCCAGAATTCGCTCCGAGGGCGGGTATGTTCTTGAGTCGACCCCTCACAACGTTGTACAAGTACAATGTATTCAAGTTATCCTCGCCCGACATTAAAGAACTGCTAAGATAAAAACTGTTTCTATCGTCGGGAATCGAATCATCCCATCTGGCTTCTATCATAGGCCGTTTGTAGAAGAACTCAGTCGATCTAGAAAAGAATTTCTTTGTGTAAAATGACCTGTTTTTTGAACCATCTTCGAACGTGCCAGACATTTTGAGCATCACGCCGTAATTCTCTCGATCTGGGTCTACTGTTGATTCTGCGACCAGCCATTCTTCGACTAACGCAGTAACATTTACGCTTAGGTTTTCTACCCCTTTTGTGAAAGTTTGTTTGTAATGTGGGAGATTTCTTCCAGCAGTATACCCCACCTCGTGAAAGTCCCCACCTTGCGCTACCCAACTAGTTGCCTGAGTTGGTTTAATCCAATTTGATGCAAACTCGTCAGAGTAACCCTCCATATCCAACCCAGGGCCTTCGTCCCAAGACTTTGAAATTGGCAATACAGCCATATCAAAATTCTTTGGAAGGGTCTGACCGTGAGGGGCGTTGAACACTCTAAGAAAAAACTTCACGTTCCCAGACAACGGCAAGTCGCCGCTGTTCCTCTTCGTAAGGATGTCGGAAACTGGAAAATTTAATAACGCTCTCGATTTTTCAACTGAGCTTGTTGATGCCTGGCCGAGAATAGAAAACACTTCCAAAACGTCAGAGGCCCCCATATTAGAACCCGTCCCCCTATTTATAAGGCCGTGCTTGAAGGCATTTGTGATTGTATTGTCCGCAGTGCAGAAAAATCTCTTAATCGCCATTATACAACCGTCCCTTTTATGTCCCTGTTCGGGTATTTCAACTCGAATATGTGGGTTTCGGGCAAAGTTATAACTCTACCATCCAGGGAGGTGTTCCTTTCTACACTGAAAGAGACGCCAGAGTAGGGGTATCCGTTCTTGTTAATAACATCAATTGAAATAACATCAAGAACTTGAGGGACTCTTTTCAACGCCTCATAGTACTCGGAGATGTATATAGGTTCTCCAATTTCTTTCTTAACGGTAAACAAATTTTTCAACTCTAGGTTTGCTGCACTTAATGCGTCAAACTTATTTTGGTCTCTTTTGACAATTATCTTGTACTCGACTCCATAGTTTATAATAAACGGATCAAGGATATCGATTGTATCACTAATCATTCTTGCACCGTTTAGCCAAGTTTTTAAGTTATTTTTCAAAGTTCTGTTTGATACTGCTAATTTACCTTCGGTATCCTCCGACAATACGTAGAGATTCAAGTTCCTCTTGAAAGAATCTGCATCGCGAATGACAGTGCATCTCTTGATAGCGCCGAAGTTGCCAGGCATTGCATAAGTTAAATTAATGTAGTCCTGTTTTGTCACTGCCCTGTTTTGAGAGGAGAATGCACCCAGTGCCCGGATCTTGACCTCATCTACGGTCGGCAAACTAACATCTCCCACTATCGGTTCTTCGTTCAAGACCTCTATTCCGTTTATTACATAATCACGAACAGACTTGTTTAGTATTGTCAGGTTATCAAACTCTGCCAAAATCGAAGTCTTGTTCTTAACGGATCCTGCCGACGCATTGACAAACTCTTGTGTATTTTCTCTGTAAGATATTGACAGTACCGTATTCGCTGGAGCTACTCCAAGTTTGTCATTTGATGTAAGTTTCGTCGGATCAAAGGTTGCGTCAGATATGTGTGGGCGGGCATGCCTCTTTAACACAACACTGGAGGGGTCTGCGACAGAACCGCTTAAGTCTTGAATTGGAGATCCGTGGCCGAACTGCAAGATCGTGGAAGACCTGTTGTTCTCTACGGTATATCTTCTCGGTACTGTAACTGTTTTTAATAAATTAGGTATCCTGTCGGCGGAGAAGCCAGGGTTTGTAACCGGAACATACACTATTTCTTGAGTCAGGTCGTCCACTTGTGCGTATTCGTTTCCGTCTGAATCAATTACTGATAATATTTCCGAGACGTTTTCGCCCGGTACTTCAACTTTTAGGAATCTCTGGAACGCTCCCACAGTCTGCGTGTAGGTTTTTGTAACCCCAGAGACGACCCGGCCATCGGATTTAACCGCGTAATATGTAGGAGTGCCGTTGGTCTCATCAACTTGGGCCACGACGAATTCACTTGTGGCGACGCTAAACCTCACGTCATCCAATAAAGTAAAAACTGCGCCGGTGTCACTGGAGACCTGACTACCTTTCTTTATAGCTGGTAAATAATTTAAGTCAGGCTCGGCTGTGTTCGGTATCGCAGGCACTAAACAAAAGAACTGACAGACGCCATAAGAGGATGGGGCTTTACTAAACTTATACCCCATAGCCCTGGACAGTTTTATGACATTGTCATACTCTGCTGCCGTTTCTAGAAAGCTCTCATTTGCCTGATAGTCTAAATAGAACGACATTACGTCGCCAACGTAAGCAACTGTGTCAATCATCAACGAACCGAACGAGGCCTCATTGAAGTCCTTATAAGAGTTCGGGTAATATCTTTTTGCGTGCTGCAAGAGAGATTGTCTTATAGAACTGTAATCTCTATCAGTGTAATTTATGGGAATAATTTTTTTAGCCATAGGAAATTTCCTCTCTAATAAATAGTTTCAGTCAAATTTATTGCGAGAGTATTGACATCATCTGTTGGCAAAATAGTGTATGTGACGTGAATACCCAAAAAACTATCATCAGTTCTAAATGTTCCGTCTGGACCTTCGAACATAATTTCCTCTATCCTGATGAAAGATAAATACTTTTTTACTTGAGTTCTTATTCTGGCGCTTATATCCCCGTAAAGCCCTTCGTCTATATTCCTGAATAGATAGTTTCTCAGGCCTACGCCAAAGGCTGGGTCCATAACCCTCTCTCCTGGCGATGTCAACACGATCATCTTCAAATTTTGCTGAACGGTTTCTTTTATCGTCTTTGTTAATCTATACCCGTCAGTCTTATCTAGTTGAAGTGGTAGTTTTGGTGCTATACCTGGCATATTATTCTTCCTCCTCGCAAATCTCTACCGGTAGTCCTGCCGGGTTTGCCCCTTCGACCGTGCAGTTTGCTTGTTTTTGTCTTCTTCCTGGCTCTTCGCCTGGTAAGTGTGGTAACGAAAGTGCTAAAAATCCAACTGGACCGAGAAATGGTCCGTACGCATTGCCTGATCTCTGGGAAACTGAGTTTACTGTATGGTTCACCGACTTTAATAAACTCGCTACACCTCGTCGGACTTTGCCTGCATTGGGCGGAAAGATGCCGCTGATTATCTGAAGTACAGACAAAGAAATATCAACGGGTGCTGCCAAAGTCAGTGGTGCAACTGTATTGTCATCGGTGTTTAAATATCCAGACGTGAATGATCTGCTCGAATTTGAAGATAAATATGGAGGACTCTTTATGGAGCCCCAAGACAACCCATCTCTCAACTTACAGGGGTCTCTGTCGTATATCTTCTTCATCTGAGCGAATGCTGGGTCTACGAGTGCTGCCTGTCCCTTTATAGCGATTATAGGTGCCATTACCACCATCTTTGCTATCTGCGGAACCAGATCACCCAAGAGTGCTTCCGCTACGTTCCCAAAAGGACCAGAAGCGCCTTGGTTACCCTTCATCACAGCAGGATATTCATCGCCACTTATGAGGCCTTCATCGCCAGAACCTATAGATTTTTTGTTTTGCAGTATCCTGTACATAGATCTTATCGACCCTCTAGTCCCACCAAGAAAGTCTCTAAATCCACGTTTTGAATCGAAAAAGTTTTCTTCATTTATAAAATACAGTGCAGCCATACGATTTAGTGGGAAAATCTCTTCGAATAACATTTTGACGTCGGAATTGTAGTCTTCGCTTATAATTTTTCCATCTTTCAATCCAAGTAAAGAGTTTATTAGTGTGTCCTCATATGAATTAAATACGTTCTCCGCTGTTTCTCTTGGCTGTATTCTGCTGTTTGTGTATATGGCAAAATTGCCCATACAATCAACAAGGTTTTCTACCTTTGCTAACTCAAATACAAAGTGTTCAAATTGATCGACTCTGACTGGTCCGAGCTTCATAGATGATAAATATTGAGAGTAATTAGACAGGTTTATTGGGATAGACCCACCCCCTTCGCCAATAACAACCTCTTTGCTAGACGTGCTACCAAAAATGCCGATGTCGCCTTGATATTCGTCGAAATTTGTAAACACAGGGGCGGTCAACTGAAACGTTTCATATCCAGGGATGTAAATCAATCGTAAACCAACTACAGTATTTTCCAAAACATAATGCAGCGCATTTTGAAAACTTGTTCCGCTTTCATTGTTTATAAAATCCGGTGCGACTGGGGTGTTGAGAACCTCTAACAGTTGTTCATACTCGCCAAGTGTCATTCTCCTGCTTAAAGCGAAGTGCAAGTCTGGATTAACTAATCTATTATCTCTTTGTCCATCTTGCCTTTTAGCATAAAGCCTGTATCTGTTTTCGGACGAGTCTCTTTGACCGTTCGCGGTCGCCAAAGCATAATACAGAGCATCAATCGCTTTTGCCAAATAGTTTGGATCATTTTGCGGTGGCTTTACATAAAAATACTGTTCTACCCTGAATTGTCCGTGAGGATTTTGCCGACCTAGGGTAGGATAGGATGAGTAGTCCAAGTACAAACTGTTAGGTCTGGAATCGCCAAAAATTTGAGAGCGGGACAAGACACTCTTGCTCGACTCATATTGATCAATTAATTGACTAAAGAATTCTTCTTTGTAAGATGAGAACTCTGGTTCAAACAAATCCTCTGCCATTGTGATAACTTCCTGCTGAACGTCTTGCATTAGTTTAGCTATAACCGACACCAACGCATCCTTATTGTCAGATTGATTTGCTATTTTCTTAACTCTGTCATAAAAGTTTATCTTATATTGTTGAGAGTTTTGAAAATCTCTCTCAAGAGTCGTCTCCATATAATCATATAGGTACTGTACAATAAAATCCTGACCTAGAATTTGTGAAGGTCTAAATCTAGAAAAAAGAAAGATACCCTTCAAAATAAACTCGATGACAAAAGTTCTGATATACAAAAATACTAGTTGATCAGAAAAGCTTTCTTCGAGAGGGCCTGGTTTGCTGAAGTCTCTATTTATTGGATTATTTTCTTCCCTACTTAACGAATCTTTATAGTCTTCCATTGCTTGTTGTCTTATCTTTTCGAAGTCTATTGGGCGATCTTTGTTCTTTATAAGACAAACCTTATCAGACCTTACATCTTCAAAATACTTTTCGGAGATTCTTGTTGATAATTCGCTTATTTGTCCTACATTAAAGTATCTGGAAGTCGAGACGCTTTCGGCAATCTTGTCCATAAAGTTTTGAGACAACATTGTAAAATGAGAAAGTTCGTAGCTCGATTCATCTGTATCTCCGTATGAAATCGCTTTCCATAGAATTGAGTCAGTGTTCCAGTTTTTTAACATTGGCTCTGTAAAGTATCTATTCTCCGCCAGGTCCCTGAAATATAGCCTGTTAATTTTTGATTCTTCCACGCTTTTCTCAAGGGAGTTCCTTACAAATTGCGCAAAGGCTTCTGGCCTTAAAAGCTTCTTTGTATCAGTGTTTTGCATATCCGGTGCAGACAATCTGAGGTCTCTTAATTGTTCAGACATCTCTTCGTGATAATTGAAGGTCTGCATTTGTCTCAACTCACTTTCAAAAACGCGAGCAGGTCTATCAACCTGAAAGCAGTCCTCTGGAGTGTGGACGAAGAACTGATCTACTATTTGACAATTGAATTGATCTTTAACACGATTGTCCACAACTGAATCAGTAAACTGCTCCAAATTATCTTGTGGAAACTTGGTTGTAGAGTTTATTCTATATTGTAATTGTGGGCCTTGCTTTTCGAGGTCGTATGTCCCAGCAAGATCGAACGCTAATTCAAGAAGGCCAGTAAACTCTATGCCTGTAAACTTTGGATATGGTCCAGAGGTTATTCCAACAAAGTTGTTTTTTGGCTCCAAAAGATAGTTCCTAAATGAGGGAAAGATACTCGCCTCCTGTCTGATGTTCTTTGAAGGGATTAGCATTATCTTTTCAAACAAGTCCGAGTCAATCTTGTCAGCTAAATTGAAAACTAAGTCAGGGGCTGGCTCTACATTTGTAACTCTCCCATTATCATCAATAGTGATGACGCCTGGTTTTTTAATTTTGGTAAAATGATCATCGGCCGGATTTGGTTCTTCGACCTGACGGCGTACAAACTCGTGTTGTGCCATACCAACGTGGTCATATTCTGGGTCATCTGGATTTAGCGGTCTTTGTGAAGCTTCATAAAATGTCGGGACATATCCAGATAGATCGTTGTCAAACACCATCTCTATGTTTCCAAACACGCCCTTAGAGGCCAATCCCGCCAGTTTGAGACTGTTTTCGTTCATATATGGGTTAGGCAAGCTTTGAGGCCCTAACTCCGCCACAAGGGCATCCATAGGGTTCTTTTTGAGCAAACCTCTCATCGCCTCCCTTCTTGCAGATGCGTCGGCAAGCGCTCTTGATATTTCATCCTCAGATGCATTCGCTGACTCTAAGGTTTCTCTAAGAAGTATATCGCCAGCGCCGATATCATCTGGACATCGAACATCGCCTAACACTATGTCTGGGTTTTGTGAAATCTTGTTTAAAAGGTCATCACTTACAAAATCACCAACAGTTTCAAAAATTTCTTGAACGACTCCCGTATCTTGAACGTAATTCTTTAGGTCTGAGCAATCTGATTTTATTACAGTCAATATTATGCCTAGAGTGTCTTTGTCCGCGTTGCCGGTTAATAACGAGGATATCTCGTTTGGAGTCAAGGCCAAGGATATGCTTTCAAATATGTTAGCGATATTGGCCAGCATATTTGTTGGAACCCCAACTCTTTCAAAAGACTTTATTGCAACCGTCGTTATTCTCGCTACTTCGCTGGGGCCTGTGCCCCCGTACACTTGAGAGTTTGAAATGCTAGGCATCAAGTCTTTTGATAGTTTACCGTTTATGAGATCATTTATCTTTATGTCTCCAACGGCACCTCCAAGAAGATCTGGCGCGTTCTTCGATAACGTCTTTAAAATATCCCTGATCAACCCACTTAAGAGACTTGTAAGTATATCTGAAATCGCGACCTCTAGATTCTTAACGATAAGTTTAATTGGATCAAACGTTGGGAGCTTTGGTATTTCAGGTATTTTAAAATCAAAATCCCATTCCGACAAAACCTCTTCCGCATTCACGTCGGGCAATATTTTAAGATAGTCTATAAACAGTGCCCAGAAATCGTACCTATCGAAAAACTCAGCAAACAACTCTCCAAGATCTGAGAAGTCCATATCGTAGTTCAGTTTGTCAGTCACAGAGTAGGCACCTTCAATTGCATTTTTATAAAGCGTATTCTTCGCGTTTAAAAACCCAGGGTCTAAATCAACATTTAAAGATTTGGAAACAAGGTTGATAGGACTATTCAACACCTGTCTTACGTCCACGTCTGCTAAATTAAAATCAATCTTCGGCGTAGGGTGATGGTGTTTCAACAGGAATGCGGACGCATTTCCATAACTACTGGGGCTTTGAGAGATCGATGTGTTGTTTGATTGAACATTTCTTTGCTTCTTCAACAGTGGTAATTGCATTAAGTAACTGACTGTCGTAGAGTTTGTAATCGGACTAGAGTTGAGAAAACTTTCAAATCCAGATGTTAAAACACCAGGCACATCGTTTAAAGACACCAGTGCGATTTTCTTTATTTTTGCACCAGCGAATCCCCCTATGCCCTCACCCGGTCTTATGGTCGGCTCATAAGATATCAATAACGTTCCAGAATTTTCCTTGCTTATTATAAAATCGTTATCTTTTGCCAACTTCTTTAGTTTACCAAGAAGTCGAGATAAACGATCGGCCTCCTTGTTCAATGACAAGTTCTCGGGCTTTATTTTAATTCCGGTTTCGGAGAATGACTTTACCTGTTTGTCGTACGACTTCATCAGTTTAATAGCAGCTTTGACATCCTGTTCAATATCTGAAATCTTGTACGGGATTGTCACCGGAAAAGGCTCGAAGTCCATCCTTTTCTTTGCAAAATCTGCGGCTTCCTTCGCAGATTCTAGATCCACTAACTCAGATGCAGATTTTATCCCCAAATCGTATTGTTGTCTCAGCATTGACAACTCTCTCTCATACTTCTTAAGAAACTTTTTTACAGCCAGAGCATCTCTAGACTTCTGGATTAGAGCGTCCTCATCATAATTGCTTACATCCAAGCCTAGTGACTTTAACCTAAGCGCAACCTCTTCCAATACTGGGGCAATTTCCTCGTCTATATCCACCAGTTCAGTAAAGGCGGTAGTGCTTGTTATAGGGGCTCGCGGAATTAAGTCAAACATTTCTGTTCTAACACGAACAAGCGCTTTAAAGGTGGAGCTTGCGCGAGTCTCTGGTATGTATATTTTTTTTACGGCTGCAAAGATGGGCTGGTCACCTTCTGCAGTGCTTTGGCCAAATAAAACATTGATGGATTTTCCCGACTCATCTGCACCTACCGTTTCAAGAATGTTTAGGTCGTCGACAGTTAAGACACACCTTGTGTTCTCTAGTGGTCTTTTTTGGTATTTGATTATGGGCAAGAACGCTTTTCCCGCATCTGTAGATAAGTCTACTTCCCACTGGGTTTCTTTATTATAATATTTGAACATTTCCCTTACGCCGCGAGCAAGGATATCAGTTCCGTTGTTCTTAAGGTACGACTCGATGCTTGTGCCGCCGAGCTGGCTTCGAGTTACGCCGATTGAAGTAACAACGTAGTAATAATCTGGATCCTTAAACGGCTCGTTGACGACTTCTGACGGTCTCAAGCTTTCTAATATATTGTCCGGTTCCAGAATCGCTTCTGGTGTTACTGATTCCAGTTCCCTCAAGACCGGATCAACACAGTCAGCAAGGGTGATCCCCCCCTCTGGTAGCGTTACCGATGGTAGTGTGACTACAGTGTGAGGGTCACTGTAAAAGAAATCTGAGGTTAGGGGGCTCAGGCCAGCGACGGACATTGCGCTAAATGTTGCTGGGCCAAGAGAACCAAGCTCAAAGTCAAATTCAGCAGGAGTATCTAGACTGCTGTTGTCGAGTGGTGACCAGCCCGCAATCTTACTTATAGTATCAACGTTCTGCCTCTGCCACCTCATAAGGTGGCTTTTCGTGTCCGCGTCAAACAGGGCATTACTGTCAGGCAGTCCAAGAAACTTTTTTAGGACCAAAATATTAGTGTCTTTGGCTCCCATTGACAGAGGCAAGTGAAAGTTTACACTCGTACCGACGTCTGAAACGAGGAGAAAGTCTTTTTGAGTTAGTAGTTTTTTATTAATCATAGTCTACAAAAAATTCAATTTACGTTGTTGAATTTACTCCTTATCGAGCGTGCTGAGCCTTGTCTTAAATATTTCCATTTAAAAGAATTTATGTTCCATTTCATTGCAGAATTAGAAAAGGTCTCCACACTTACAAATTCAATAAGCGATGCGACGCACTGTGGTCCTCCGTTTGGAGATGGTAACGTCGGGACACCGTAAAACGGAGAAGGGTGAACGTGAGTGGACAGCGCTACGTCAAGTTGGGCTACGTTATTTACAGTAGTCTGCAGCGCTCCAACCAAAGAATCAACGATGTTGGCAAGATCGTTGATGCATTCTGCAGTGTTGTCGCCAAGTGTCATTGGCTGGAGGTTTTTGTCATCGTTGTTTGCTATGATGTCGACGCCGCGTATCTTCTTAATTCTACCACCCTGCGAATTCATCTTATCCGTTTTAGTGACGAGTTTTATACCCTCGTTGGCCACCAACCTCACTGAATCTGCCTTTATGCCCACTGCCGATCTCGCCTCGCTACTTCCAATCGTGCCTTCAACTATATTAAAGTAGGAATCGATATCAGACTTTTGAGAAATGTATATTCTAGCTGCATCAACAAGGGTACCATATTCAGTTTCCACAGGCACAAACATCGGTGAAACTTCTAGAGGTGAGTCTTTGTCGTCTACTGCTCTAGGGCTCGGTGACATTCGACCGCATACTATGTCTATTGCTGCTGCTTGGGAATTGCCCTTACCACCGTAACCAGATGTCAATACAGAGTTCCTGTCCCTAGTCAATACTATTGAAGCATTGTTGCTATTTGATATTATCTTATCTCCCTTGAACGGTTTGAAATTTGGCACCGGCTCGGCCATATGATCGCCGGCGACCCCCTTTCTTCCGTCAGAAGCGTCTTTAGCTCCGACTGAGCCTTGTTTTGAAAAACCAGGCATACCGGTCAAATCAATCAAGGGTTTAGTGCTGGGTAATATACCAGTAGCCCGATTGAGAAGACGGCCATAAGTGGCATTAATCGTAGAGTCTATCGAATGTCTGGACAGCGCCTCTTGGTTTAGATCTAAATCTGCTTCAATGTCTGTCGGTATCAGGCTGTCTGCAGTGTCCGGTGCTCGGGTTGAGTATTCTACACCACTGATAGTAGATATCGATCCATCTAACCCCTGCCGCAATTGAACCGTCTCCGTATCCGAACACTCTTCTTCGGTGTCAGGACGCTGGTTGGCGACACCTGAAAGTCCAGATTGTTTAATGAACTCATTATACCCTTGCAGAGATAGTCGGATCTCTGCTGGCGAGGCAACCGAGAGAGTGTTTTGCTGAACATATTCTTCGAATGTGACTATTGAAGATGACGCTGATGGATTAAATGTTGTGCTCTTTTCTCTTAATTTCCCGCTGGAGTTGAACTTATTTTTGGTTATGTTTCCTGAAAACCCCTGAGTTGATATATCGATATTCAAGTATTTCGAATTTATCCAGTCGTAGGCCTCGCGTAAGGTCTCTTCGGACGGCTTCCTCTGTATCTCGTAAGTCTCAAATACCGCTCCGGTGTGTCGCCCCAAGATGCGGACCAACACAGACTCGTAATTGTTGTTCTCAATGTGTGCTCTAACCGTAAGCATTTAGTTTATCACCATTCTCAAAAAAAGTTTATTCCATATATGACATCCTTCATTTCTTGAAGGGATCTGTTCATTCTTCGTCGTCCTCCGCCAAGCTTAGATTGGATAGTTTTTCCGCTAGCGAAGTAGTTCCTGGTGTATCCGAATCCGTAAACTTTTAAAAACTCGTCTGCAAAGTTAGATTTTCGTCGCACCAAATCTTTTGTAAACTGGTAGTGCCACCACTCAGCTTGCTGTTTTGGATCACCGTAACCCTTCACTAGCCGACCACCTTCGCTCAATGCGCCGCCATAAAATTGAAGCGGATTTCTGGTTCCTGGGAAGCCTTTTAAGGATCCTATTCTGCTAAACCCGTAAAGTTCTAAATAGTGTGTCATGTCTACAAACGGACCTTCGACATACTCCAGGTAGTGACCCCCACGAGTATTACTTGGAATCCAAGCAAGTATACGTTTGTTTGGAACTGCAGGGGTGGAAGGTGCCCCAGGGTTCAAAAAGTCTGAAAAAGCTTGTCTTACTCCAGCCCTAGCGTAAAATCTAAATTTACCAGAATTGCCAGGTTCAGGGGACGCTATGTACAAAACCTGATTATCTTGATAATTTCCCTTGTGTTCTATCAATAGATTTGTATTAAAATCAATCGCTCTGCCCAAAGTGTGCAAACTAGTGCTGCCAGGCCTACCCCCGCCGCGCTGCACAAGTCCGCCTGACGTACAAATTGGGACGCCAAGTTCGCGTGGTACCTTCATTGCCTTTTGAAATTGAGCTTCAATATCAGCCCTTAATTTGTTCGTCTCTGGCTTTCGATTTGCTTTTGATGGTTTGAAGTAGTATCTGTTAGTTTTCGGATTGACTCCTCTTTTGACGTCAGCTATATATGCAGGTGGCAAAGGGATCCCCTCTGGGATCGGATCTGTTTTAAAACTTTTGGAGCCAGGGATTGGACCGATAGAAGCGAAGTCTTCCATATTGAACATTGTTGCAGGAGTGATTCGGGCGGAGCCACCGACAAAAGCACCCGACGGTGAGGGTACACTAGGTCCTCCTGGACCACCTGACCCTCCTCCACCAGAGGCTGGTCCTTGGGACGTTTCACCTACCAATCCTTTGAAGACACCGTATCTGTGTTCATCTCTGTCCAGAAACTCAACGCGAGCAGTTTTGCCGACGGCGGCAGTTAACACATCCCCGAAATCACTAGAAACAGGATTTAGTATGGAGTAAAATCTTGGATAGTTTATTATCTTTGCGTAGTCTATTTCATTTGGGGAGCCCCCAGATGATAGGGCGCTTGGAATTTCATTAGAGGTCGCAGTTCCGCCAGCGGGGATACAATAGAATACGTATACTAGTCCGTCGCCGGACTCGAACTCTTGTTTTTGTTCCTCTGTTAGCATTTCCTTTAGTTCGTTTATGGTCTCTATATCCGGGCAAGAGGCTGGGTCTTTCTTTTCTACGTGTATTATTCTGGCAACACGTTCGCCGGTGACACCATCATCAATTCTTAAAGGGGTAGAGTTCCTAGACAAGTCTTGAAACAATAAAGAAAACATATCCACACCGTTAGCTAGGCCGGGTGCGGGATCTAGACCATATTTGGCGTCAAACGTGCTAAACCTTCTACCGGAAAGACCTGCATCTGGGTTGGCTATAAGCTTGAGTTCTTCAATCTCTTTTTCAGTGAGAGCCAAAATCAATCCTCCGCTTCGTCGTCGTCCAATTGTATTAGATCGAAGAGTTCATCCTTCTCCTTATCAGTAATACCTTCGTGTCTAGATACCTGCTTTTGTAAAATCGCTGTCAACTTAACAAGCTGCTCGTTGGACCTTTGCAGGGTTTCTACGTATTTGGCCGCTATCATTCCCACCTTCTCGTGACGCTCTTCAGTGACCATCATATATTTCATAAGATTGGTTAAGAGCGTCTTGGTCGCTGCGCGATCATCTTTAATATTCTTAATAGAATTTGCTATAAAAGTTTCTAAGTCATTCATCGTACTAATAATTAGACAAGATAGAAATTATATCCTATCATAGTCCCCTCGATCCCATCTCGTCTTAAAGATTCTATACTTGTCCCTAAGTTTATTGAGATTGTTAACGACTTGTTTGGTGTTCAACCCTGTTAATTCTCTAAGATAAAGATATACAGCTTTCTTGTTGAATATCTCAATCTGTTCAGCACTATTCAGCAAGATCTTTATAGCCTCTACTACTTTTTTCTCGTTCTCTTTTAAATTAACAGAATCCCACCTGTCGATCTCTGTCATGAGTGAGTGCCAGAACTCCTGCTGCTCTCTTCTCTCGATATAATAGTTACGGTCTTCAATTAGAGTTTCGTGATTCGCCTCTTGTATCACCTCATCATAGCTTATTTCTTTTTTATTTCTGCTTGAGTTCTTCTTTATCTTGTGAATAAACCAATGCTTTGTTATAACAGAAAAGTAAGAAAACGCCTTGGAGCCTTTGTCTGGATTATATTTGTCTAGAACAGTAGTTAGCCAAACCTTGCACTCTTCCTTCAACGGATCTATGTTTGGCAGGTTAGTAAATTTATAAGTGTAGATGATCTTCTCAACCATTTCACTGAACGCAGGTTGGATGAACTCGATATAGAGTTGCGACCTCGTAGAAAGATCATTTGCCTCATTGTATTGGATTATGGCATTTTCGTGATCCTTGGTGAAATAATGGTTTTTAGTTTTAGCTTTCCTCTTCTTCAAGTTCCTCTTCCTCCGTTAAGGACTCTAAAGAAAATATGCTTTCAAATTCTTGCAAGTCGACTATTATGTCTTTTGTTTGTTCCATTAGAGTCTGAAGTGACTGGTCTCCATAATACATCTCTGATTCGTGCATAGCCTGCACCGACGCTAGGAAAGATTCAAAAGTCTCCTTCAACATATCGGTGTTAGTGCTCGCGATCATTAACCTCTTGGCCACTTTTGCTGCGTAGTATATCAAAATAATATTAAGAGTTATTGAAACTGCTAAGAACAGATACTCCATAGTCACATCTCCTTCTTCTTGATAGTTTTCTTTTCCTGTCGAATTTCTCTTTTGGCGTCTTTAATAAAGTTCTCCACCACATCTCCGACCTTGGCCGTCACAACAGGTACGGTAAGTTTACTAACCAACATAGATGGAATCTTTTCGATTGTATCGACTTGCTCACACAAAGAACAGACTTCTAGTGCCTCACTCATTAAGTGAAAAGCTTCAAAAACACCCTCACAGCATTGACACTTATAGGTATAAATGGGCACTAATCACTACCCGAGGTTGCTTTGGTTTCCGAAAGGTACTCTTCGGGTACTTCAAAGGTTGGTGGGTTGACAACTTGAAGCTCTTCGTCGTCAGAGACCGAAAAGTCGAATGACTTTAAAATTGGAACGATGTCCGTCTCTGATAAGATGCTTTTTTGCAAGGCCATCATGACTGCACCTAGCGCTTGGTTTGAAAGTTTCATTAGTCTTCTCCTATGTTTTTCAGAATGAAATTGACTAAATTGTCAACGGATTCATCTACTGTCTGGTTCATTGTGTTGATCACGAGGTCTGGGCTCCTTGGTTCTTCGAAAGGGTCCGATATTCCCGTAAAATTGTTTATTCTGTTTGGGTCGCCGATGGGAAGAAGTGCCTTGGCGTACAGTCCTTTCGGGTCTCTTTCGATCAGCTTCTCGATATCGCATTCGACATACACCGTTCTCGCGAGGCTGTTCTGCTGGGTAACCTCTTTGCGAACATTGTCATATGGATTGATCGCAGACATGATGCAGATTACATTGTTTCTGGATAACACTTTTCCTACAAAAGATAGTCTTCTAATGTTTGTGTTCCTGTCCTCTTTTGAGAAACCTAGGTCCTTGCACAAACCTTCTCTATATTCGTCGCCATCAATAATTTCTACATTATGGCCCATCTCTTTTAACCTACTAACCGCCTTGAATCCCATTGTAGATTTCCCAGCGCCGGACATACCCGTCATTTGAACAAAAATACCACTCATCACATATCCCCTAAATACTTAACAACCAAATTATGAATTGAAGAATCTACATTGTCTTTCCAAGAATCGTTACCAATTCTAACGCCTTCTCGTATGCTTGTTGCAGATATAAAACCAATGTTCTGCGGAGGGACGTGCTCGTTAAGTTGGTACCCAACGCCGCGTCCCCAATTGACACTTTCAATGTCTGGGATGGTAACAACTTCAACATCGTTATCTTTGTAGACTTTTTTGATCATCTCTACTGTCTGCTGGGTTGTAAACGGGTTTTTTTCATCTGGTGGTATATCTCTCACTGCGATGAGGATCGGTTTGTTTTGAGATAACTTTTCATTAATCAGCCACTTGTGTCCGTTGTGAAATGGTTGCCATCTGCCTATAAACATTGCTCTTTTATCCATCTGAAACTGCCCTTCCTTTTAATTTTTCCCAGTCTTTCTCTGGTCTTACATTTAAATTTGTTTTCCAAGCCCCCTTGAGGACGTTCATATTTATTCCGATTGAGTCTGCGTAAGTCATAAATGCATTAATATCTTTTGGAAAGCAGGAACCGCCAAACCCTCTACGCCCGTCGGGCCCAGGTACTTGTAAATGGGAGTCCCCAACGCGGCCGTCAGATACAAAACCTTCAACTGCCTTGTCCCAGTCGACATCTAACAGTTTATCAGCTACTAACTTCATCTCGTTCATAAAAGAAACCTTGACAGCAAAAAAGAGATTGTTGAAATACTTTATCATCTCGGCTGTCTCGTACGTTGTTTCAATAAAATAATTTGAACTAAACCTAGTTTCATAAAGCTCTTTCACTTTTGCAGAGCCTTGTCCGGCGGTTGAACCAAGAATAATTCTGCTCTGGTTGAGAAAGTCGAACCTAGCGTGGCGTTCAGTCAAAAACTCTGGGTTGAAAACAACATTGATGTCTGGGTATTTTTCTGTCAGCCTGCGGGTTGTACCCGGTGTAACTGTGGACTTGAGCACAAATACTGTTTGGCTCTCTGGGTGCTTCAGTCTTTTTATATCGTCGAATACACTCTCAACAATAGACAAGTCTATCAAGCCATCACTTGTCATCGGAGTTGGGACGCAGACGAACACCACATCAGAATCATTAACCACCCCTGCAAGGCCTTGCGTAAAGCCGTCACCTGAGCACTTGTCTGGATCTTTGTCGTAGACTTTGACCTCCATAAACGGAATAAATGCGTGTGCGATCGCATTCCCAACAAAGCCGTTCCCAATAATACCTAACTTCATACCTCTAACCCTTCTTTGACATTTAAACTATTTTGTCAAATCTTCTTTTAATCTCTCAAAAACATTTTTAAGTCCACTCTTGAGTGAGACCTTCGGGACCCACCCTAGAGCTTTAAACTTCCCTAGATCTGCCTCGGTATACATAACATCGCCTTCTCTTGGTTCGACAAAATTAAATTTAACCTCTGGAAAATATTCCTTAACAACGTCTGCCAGTTCTAGTAAACTTATGTTGTCACCAGAACCAATATCATACCACGTACCCCACAGTTTTTTATCACTTATATTCTCGGCACAAAAGATGTTTGCAGAAACGATGTCATCAACGTGTGTCATGTCCCTCCTCTGCTTTCCGTCACCAGTGATGAATGGGATTTTACCTTCAGTTATAAACTTTTTCCAATTACAGACCACAGTAGCATACTCACTATTGGCCTCTTGGTCGTAAGAATAAACATTGAAATACCTAAGAGCGACAGTCTTTAAACCATAAAGCTTGTTGTAGAGCAGGGTTTCCATCTCACCAACATATTTAGAAAGGGCATATGGGCTTGCAGGGCCATCACCATTCCCTATAACGGACGATGAACTACTGTATATTACTGGTATGTCTTTCTTTTTTGCCCAATCCAATATAACAGTTGTAGAGTTTACATTGTTTTCCATAACTAGACGGGGAAACTCTACACTAAAAGCCACCCTAGGTATTGCGGCGAAATGCACTACGACATCTATCGCGTTTGCCTCGTGCCCAACGTGGATACCCTTTATACCGCTACAAATGTCAAATGCGTGATTATTCTTGTAATCGTATCCGACCCAGGTGTGACCAAGCTCTTCCCACTTTTTAACAAAGTTTCCACCAATATAGCCGAGGTGTCCCGTGACTAGTGCTCTCATAGATATCCCAATTCCTTTAGATATTTTTCAAAAACTGGTAATTCTTCAGGTGTACAGATAGATTTGTAGGCTTCCGAATCTTTGCCAATAGCTTTGTCGCTGACTTTTCTTTTGCCGTACTTCTTTTCGTTACCCAAACCCGCCCGAGCCAGAACCGAAACATTCCAGTCAAAAACCCAATCCTCTACATAATCAGGATATTCCGAAAAGGAGCTTTTAGATTTCAATCCAAACTTGGCCTCTATTTTTTTCTGCACCTGGTTAGGTGTTCTAACCAGGTCTTCGTAGGAAATTTCCAAATCTACAAGGTTGCCAAACAAAACTTTATCCCTTTGCTCGATGCAGCTAATCCACCTTTCCGGCTTTACATAGTTACCATCTGACAAGATAACATCTCGACCGTCGCGAACAACGTTGATTATGCTGATATTGTCTTTAAGAACCTTGGCTGCTTGATATTGAGCGGATTTGTGGTAAGTCGTACTGAGAAATGCTGGTGGGTGTCTCTTTCCTATAACGAAGTCTTGGTTGCTTTTGTATTCTAGAAACTCTTCAAAGCTTAGCTCGTGGCCATCAAAACCTTCTTTGTAAACGACCTCAGTGTCCCTGAAGGCGTAACACATCCTTAATAACAGTGTGGTGCCCGACTTTGCGCAACCTGTGATAAAAATCTTTTTACTCATTATATCTCCCAAGTCTTGTACTCTGGTTCTTTTGTTTTGTTTGAGTCGTGCATTCTATACCTATAAAATGGAATCCTCAAGTGGTGGATTTTGTATTCTTCTCCCAGTCTTTTCCTCAGTTCCTCTTCTTCTCTATGTCTCATTTTACCATTGTAGCCGCCAGAGGACAAAAAAAGATCAGTTCTGTACATTATACCACAAGAGATGTTGTTTTTTTCTGCATATTTCCTGTCGATCGTATCTTCAAAATTGTTGACTATCAGGTAGTCGGAAGAGACGCAAAAAGCGTCATGATTAGCCTCAAGATATTTAGACATTATAAAAGACATATCTTTATTTATGTAATCATCCGCATCTACACGAAAGAAGAATTGGCCACGAGCCTTTGAAATTCCTAAATTTGCTGCTGTGGCAACTCCAGAATTCGTGTTTGTCTTGAATGTCTTTATCTGATCTCCGAAGGGTTCTATCTTTGAGAGACTGTCATCAGTACTGCAATCATCAACCAATATAACCTCAGTGCCGGTGCCGTGTTGATCTAGACAACTCCTTAGACATCTTGGTAAATATTTTCCATAATTGTAATTTGTAACGATGATCGAAACCTTTGGACTCATACCGCCTCCATAATATCAAATTGTCTGATCAAATCTTTAAATTGTTTTAGAGACTCGTAGTCGAAAGACCCAAGGTGACCTTTTTCTCTATTTGACTGTGAAAAAATACTGCTTGTGTAGTGCTTCTCTAATATCTTTGCGCCGTTCAAGTAGGCCTTGAGTGCAGGCACTATTCCGATCGCGTGGTCACTGTAGCCGTGGTATCCACTCTCAGAAAACCTGCTTGGCATAATCTTCAACAGAGGGTCATCTAAATAAGTAGGATATTTAGAAACGCAGAACAAGTACCTTATGTTCTCCGAAAACCCAAATGGAAATTCGTTAAGGGCGCAGGCACCTGTAGAAATAATCGTTGGTATGTCTAAACCAAGTATGGATTCACACAGAGACCTGTCTTCTCTGACTGTTCTGCTAGCTATCTTCATCCTTTTGATTCCGGCATCGAGTATCCACTTCAGTCTTTCTGAATCGAAAGGGGTCGCCATCAGTTCAATTGAGTGTTGGTCACAGAACTCTGTAAGTTCAAAAAACTGTGTTTTAGTCACATCTCGATATTTCTTGTCTTTTGTTCCGAAGTGTTTTTCGGAGTCTATCAATTGCACTTTCACGACGTCAGCACCCGAAATAGAAGCATTCAATGCCATTCGTTTTAGTTCAGACAAAGAACCATGGTGCTGATTGCATAAATCGACTATTATTTCCAATTAAGTACTCCTTGTTATTAGTAATATTATACAGACCATCTTTTGATAACTCAGACTCAACTTGACAAGAGCCGCATTATAAAACAGTTTTACTGGAATGTTCATACTACCACCAATACAAGCTTATGTTTTCGTTTTTATAACTTTCTAACACGTTAGCTTTTAGTTGGCGAAAAACGTTACTAGGCATTTTTCTCGAATGATCCTCGAAATATATTGATTTAACGTTCTTATACGCGCCAGATTCATATAATCTTTGTAATATCTCATATTCCGCGCCCTCTACGTCCATTTTCAACACGTCTATGGGCTTGTCGATGGTGGCAATAAGCTCGGAAACATCCAGGCAGGTCACTTCCACGTTTAAACTCAAATCTGTTATATTGGTTTTTTCAGACATGAGTGTAGCTCCGCCGTTAAGCGCTGAAGCTGCCCTCTTGAAATAGAAAGTCTTTTTCTCGTTAGTTTTCCATATCGCAGAATTAGACAATACAATATTGTCGTTATCTGCATAATTCTTCTCAAGCATAGAAAAGAACAGTGGGTGGGGTTCAAAAGCATACACCTTGCAGCCAACGGGCGACAAAACCCTCTCTACTTCGCCGTAGTTGGCCCCAATATCAAGAACGATCGAATCTGAGTTTAGGGACTCTATTTCTATCAACTCTTTAGTCTGCATTGCAGTCTTTTCTCGATCCGAATATTTGTCTGATAAAACTTCTTCAGAAAATCTAAACTTTAAAAAATTAATCCCATCTAGGCCGTGCTTCATCTCTGGGTTCTCCCTTCTATTAGTTTTATGTCGTCGATGGTGTGTATATCGTGCACATCACAAACAAAGACACCGGTCTTTGTACTCAACTCTTTCTGGTTTACATACCAGGGCCTCATAATCCTAAAAGCAGCGTTCATCATAAGATTCTTGTCAACGCTTATCAGCTCATTTCTGTCATATTTAAAGAACGTGTCTATTGCCTCGTCTAAAATGTCTCCGGTTATCTCTGGTGAGTTTGCTTGCAGCGAAACAACAGCGCTGCCGCTAAACTCTATAGAGTTGAAACAATTTCTAATCGCAACCATTTTGTACGTGTTGTCGTCTGAAAACTTTGGATTTCTTTTGAACAGGTTCGCTCCAGATTCTACAGCAACCTCTGCTATCTCATCATCTTCTGTCGTGACCCAGACGGCATCTACCTTCTTGCTGTCCAGTGCGGCTTTTATAGACCAGTGCAGGAGGGGCTTACCCCAAATAGGGTAAATGTTCTTTTTACGTAGCCTTTTGGAGCCGCCTCGGGCGGGTATAATAGCTATTATCATTTATAAATACTACCCTAAATTCATCTTAATGTCAAGTAAAAAATCACCCGAACAGGTTACTAGTGATACTAGATTAATTTTTGACATTTTTGACCAACCTTTCTATGATTCTCATACTCACATTCTTGTTATCAAACAGATGTTCTAATCTAGCTTTTGCAAACTCATCTGCAAAATCATTCGATGTAAGATGAAGTATTGCTGCTCGTAGGTCAACGTTTGAATTATTTGCTTCTATGCAGTACTTATATTTATACAAATAGTCGTGTGTCACCCTGTATTGTTTCTTAACCCCGTGTCTAACTTCTGGCTTTACATCAAAATTCAGTATTGGGGTGTCGTTCATCACACTTTCTTCTATCGTGGTTGATCCAAAATTAATAACAAAGTCGCTAACCTCTAAAAGTTCTTGTGTTGTGTGTGGGTGCCAGGAATCGTCTTCAAAGTAATAATCCCCGTTATCTCTAAGTGTCTTAATAGCGGTGGCGTTCAAAGGGTCTTTGCCTCTGGTTTTTACAAGTAAGGTATAACCCATTGATTTGACAGTGTTCAAAATGTTATCCACATCTACATTGTTTGCATCTCGCGTTTTAGGCCACACTATGAGCGCATTTTTCGAGTCGCTCAGATTATACTTCTCCAAGACTTCCTGTTTTGATATTTTTATGTCATATTTTGGAATCCCAAGATACAGGTTCTTTTTACTAGCAAGTCCGTAATATTCAGATATTGCTTTGCTTGGCATCAGTATATGATCAACAAAAGGCTCATACAGGTGGTGACTTTCAATAAAATCAGTTTGATAAGTTAGGACCGCTTTTTTAGCTACCTCGTTTGCCCTAACCAGGTCGATGCCCGTCTTTTCACTAGAAAACAACACACCTGCGCAAGCTGTGACTGCCGAAAAATGACCAAGACTAACTCTGTTTTCTGACGTGAATGCTGATAATTCTTTTTTATGTCGCAAGGGGCAGTTGTATTTACCTGAAGGTCCGACAAAGAAAGTTGATTTCAAGCCCATATCGTTGCCCGCTTTGACTAGCGGTGCAAAATATCTAAGGTGAGTCATCTCAAGAAGTAAGAAATTAAGATTCAATCTTCAACTCCGCCAAAGTGTAGAACCTGTGTTTAACTGTATCTCGAAACGTCAGCAGGTTTTCTAAATGTATCCCATCGTCAGTGAGCATGGTTTGGGTGATAATTTGATCTTGATGGTTTGATTGGACTCCAAAGTCTTCTCCATACAGGTCGGGAAAGAATGGCAATATTGTCTTGCTGTTGTTCTTCTTCACAAAGACTGTCTTGCCCCCTATTAATTCGGGATTACCGGTCATGAAGTCAAATACAACCCTGTCATTTTTACTGCAGGTATGCTTAATGTTGGAGACCAACATCTTAGCCGAGCTACATAAAAATAATATTCTTAACCCCACAACCAGGTCATACCCTTCGATATTCCAAGGACCGTGTACATCCCATTTAAAAGAATTACCACCCTGATCATTGTCAATATCATAAAAGTGGTGTTCTAACCCATCTATGTCAGTCTTCGAAACAATACCGTCGAACATTTCTGTGTAATTCCTGTCCTGTTGTCCGAGCCAGGCGATCCTGTGACCCTCTTCTAGATTTTCGTTTATGTACTCAGAAACTTTCTGCGAGTACAACGGCATAACTACTTTATCGCTCATTCCCATTATAAATTCTCCATAAAAACAAAATCAATGTTATTCTCGTGACTTTCTAAAAAATCTGACAGATTCACCATATGGTCCTCGCTGAGATAGTTCCTGTCCCATTCGCAGGCGTGATAAACTATGCCACAACTTTCTTTAATTTCTAGTTCTCTGAATGGTGGGAACACAGTGGAATAGTTCGACCTGTATTCTTTGTCTTTCCCTTGATAACTTTCTAGCGCATAATCTATGTCTGAAACAGCGAACAACTCGATTCCCTGCTCACTTAGCGCGTCCCAGGCTCGTGGGCCCATTCGCCAAGCGGGTGGTCTGAATATTGGTTTAAACACATCTGACAATCCTGCCTTCTCCACTTGATTCTTCATACTTTTAGTTCTTTTTACAGCCTCGTCGTACGTAATATCTAAAAACTCGTTGTTGTCGTTTTCGCCTGGGATCCCGTGATAGTACCCGTGGTAGCAAATTTCATAATTTTCTTTTGGAAGATTTTTTATCTCTTCGCAAAATTCTGGGTATTTCCAAATCACCAGCGGGTGTTGTGTTATTACTCCCGGTCTCTTCGTTCTCCAATATGCTATCGGAACAAACAGACTAAACTTTATGTTTGGAAATCTCCGAATCAGCTTCTCACACATCTTTAAAACTTTTGTTGACGCTTTTGGGTGCGGAGAAACGTCATCAATGCTTATGTTTACTCTGTATTTCATATGTTATTAATCACCTCCAGGTACTTGGATACAACATCATCGTTGTTCCTATCGTAGGACATAGCCCTATTCTTATAAGTACTATATGAGGAGGCTACAAGCCTAACTGATTCCAACAAGCTTTCGAAAGTGTTAAACGACTCTCCGTAATCTTTGCAGTAATTATTTATGCTACCACCTTCGTCGTGATAAACGATCGGCAAGCCACAACCTAAAGCCTCCACTACGTGATTCGCGCCCGCTTCCTCGATGCTAGCTGTGATATATATTTCGCTTTTCGGCAATTCCAAAGACAGGTCTATAGCTGCTATCGGGGCAGTGTGATTCTTGATCAGCACTTCTTCTGGTAATCTGCCGATGTATCTAAAGTCAAACTCAAATGTCTTGTCGATGTGATTCTGCAGGAAACTGTAAAAATGAAATCCTTTTTTGGGATTCTTGGACCAGTGGTGGGTCACGAGGCGCGGTCTATTGGATATATCAAGCTCTGGCTGTCTGTTTGCATAAAATATCGACATTGGCGCGTTGTGAACGACCTCACAGTTATCCCCTTTGAAACCTATCCAGTCTCTTGCCCACTCGCTTGGAAATATCATAAAGTCGGATATTTCCAAAGTTTGAGCCACCAACTTCGTCAACTCCGGCTTACTGTGGGTGCCAAGATCTCCGACTCGCTGGATGATTCTTGTGTTTGGATTGGCGTTACGATAATTTATGAAGTGTTGATACCATTCTCCGTAATCATTTGGTCGCGGATCAATACAGAATATAACATCTATGTTTTCCTCAAGCCTGAAACATACGGTGTGGCCTTCTTGGCTAAGTTGTTTAACCAACTTGTTGACGGTCTTTATTCCGCCGCCCCAGGGGCCCTGCTTTGGTTGCCTGTTTATATAGATCTTCATAGTTAGCCTCCGTAAGCTACGTAACCTATAATGTAGCAAGAGCCGAAAAATATACCTGCAATCCGCAACGCTTCGAGCATCTTAAATCTGGGCTCCGACTAAATTAGGGTCGGACTTAAGCTTTATCCATTGGCCGTGGTCATCGATGGGTAGTTTCCAGCCGTTGGAAATAGCTATCTCCTCTATACCCACAGGTACAGTTGCATCTTCGTGAACCTCCACTAAGGTTTCATAATCGTGTATTTCGTAATACAGGACGCCGTTTGGGTCATTGGGGGGAGTCCAGTAATCACCGTATCTCAAATCGCCTCTAACTCTTGCGTTCCCGCCTTGCTCATTAAAAATGCCAATCGAAACAGGGATCATCCCGGACGCATAGTACTTTACAGTACCCTTACTTTTAAAGAGTTCTTGCATCTTTTTAAGCATTTTTGTCTCAGAATCTTGGCCACCTTCGTGCGAGTCGTTGTTGGTCGACCACGGAGCCATCTGCTGTAGTGTTTCTTTCGAAATCATACAATTCATTGCTCCCATAACTGGGGGGCGATTGTAATGATAAGTGAACTTGAAATCATCACCTAGGATGTTTGAAAACACTCCAGACTGATTTCTTACTGTCCTTTGGGCGTCGAAAGAAACACAGCCAGTCGTATCATCAAATTTTTGAAAGAACTCAACGTATTCATTCAGCCAACCGCCGCGAATGACAAACTGTACGTCTGCGGGTATCATAGCGACATAGTCTCCAGTGGAGTTCTCTGCCAAGATATTTAACGCCCTAGCATATTCGTTCGAAGGGTCTCTTTCTTTTTGTTTATATACTTTAAAGCCTCGATCCCTCAATTCTTCTAAGTATTCGTCTGTACCATCTTCCGTCGAAGCATTGTCTACGACCAATATTTCTTTGTTTTTGTAATCTTCTGTACATAAAAGAAAAGATTCCACACAACTTCTCAAGTAGTGTAGCCTATTGCAATTGACAAAACCAAATGACACTTTAGGTTGACTCATATTTTTACTCCTACAAATTCTCCATTTAAGAGATTTGGATATTCTTGATTTCTGTATATAATAATTGGCTCGTGGTCGGACAGTGGTTTGTATTTCGCTGCGCTCCAGTCCTTGTTCTCTCTTAAAAACTCATCAACTGCAGGTTTAACACCTTTTTTTTCAGACTCGGTTTCGATTCTTTTTGTTGCATCAGGATTGTCTTTGTATTCTTCAAAGTCTGCAAAGTACTCGTCTTTTTCAGACCACCTACCGTCATAATCATCGAATATAACAATACCTCCTTGCAAAAGAAGATCGTTGATTTGTTCAAGCTCTCTCTTTACAGTATAGTAATTATGATCCCCATCGATAAGCATCAGGTGGAAATACCCGTTAGTCGCACCCATATCTCGCAGCTCGGATGTCATATTCGGCAAATACTCCAGACTCGACATACGATAAAAATCAAACGATTGCTCGGCTGTCGTACTATTTTTCATCAATTCCAATTGAACAAGAAGCTCGTCGCGTGTAATAATGTCATTTCCCACAAGGTGAAATTTATCTTTATTGATAGACAACCAGTTCAACAAGGGTAAAAGCATCTGCCCTTTGTCCACTCCAACTTCCAGGACCCTTGGATTTTCTATATCTCTTAGAAACACTTTGATAACATCGAAATAACCCCAGTATGCCATTATATTACCCCCCTTGCGATCAAGTTATCACCATCTTTTAAACCTAACTTCTTGAACAATTCGTCTGCCCAGTATTCTTGACCTTCAAAGCCTACCCTGTGCAAAACTATTGCAGAAAACCAACCAGTCTTGACCACAACCCCGTTAAAGTCCGTCCTGACGATTGTACCCGGTTCGAAACTGGTGGCACACCTTGTGGTACTAATCGTCCACAATCTCAAATCGCCAAATTCCAGAGGAACAAAGGCTCCAGGATATGGATGTGTCAACCCTCTAACGTAATCTGAGATCTTTGTAGCTTGCCAGCTTAGATCCACTATACCATCTTTTGGCGTTCTTTTATAATATCTTGTGGCCCCACTTTCGTCCTGGTGGTTTAGCACCTCCGAATTTGAAGCTATTCTTGGGATCGTCCTCTTTATCATCTTTATAGCTGTCTCATCAACCTTATGGTAGGCGGTTCTTATGTCGTCTCTCGACCTTATAACAAACGGCTCAAAGTCAACAATATCGCCAGTGTCAGTCTTTGATTCCATAACAAAAAGACTATTACCCCACTCAAATTCACAACCGTTACTTTCAATTATTTTCCAATTCATTATGGCTGCGCCTCGGCCGGCGGGTAATGGCGAGGGGTGTATTCCAAGACAATACCTTTTGGGAATGTCTAGTATGCTTTGTTTGAAAATTTGGGACCATCCGCACTGTATGATCAAATCACAGTCAGTCCCTTTAATCCATTCTTGTTCGGAGTTTATATCACCAGTCCACAGCATTCTGTATTTAGATTCAAAGTCTCCAAGGCTGTCGTAATTTGATTTAGACCTCCCCTTAGATTCATCTAGGCCTATGACGCCAGCAATCTCGCATATACCCTCTAAACAATTTATTACTTTTCTGGCTAATGGTGTGCAGCCGACAACAACTACCCTTAAGTCTGGCCTGACAGTATCTTGCTTGCCCATCTTCTCGCTATCTCCTTGTGACCTTTGTTAGTAAAGTGAACATTGTCAATGTAGTCCACCTCTACACCAGACATATCACAAACGGAAAAGCCCATTTCCACACTCAATTTGTGTATAACAGAATTGTAAACCTCTATTTTGTCAGTGTTCTTATAATACAAGGGTGTGAAGCCTAGTCTTGGAAGGGTTCCAACCATAACATGCATTCCGTGGATCTTGCACATATTGATGATCTGTCTTAAATTGTCTTCATAGACTTCACTGGGTGTGTTTTTTTGAGTGTCGTTTGTACCAATAAGTATTAGGGCTATTTTTGAATCTTTGTGGGACTTACAAGCCCCCCAAGTTCTTTTAAGGAGGTCTACACTGGTCTCACCACTGATGCCGTAGTTATGGCATATGTAGTGTTCGCCAGTGTGTCCAGTCAATATCCTGGATAGTTCTATAGTTGGGGACCTCCCGAACTCGTCTCTCGCGCCATATGTGATCGAATCACCAAGACAAAGTATTTCATTCCAAATCATAATCTATAATGCTCTTTCATCCATTGCACTGTTTCCCAAACACCTTCTTCCAGTGATACTGTATCTTTGTGATCTAAATCTCTTACCGATTTTGAATTATCCACCAGTTTGTGCTTGGTTGTCAAGATCTCGCTATGCGCCTTATAGGTGACGAGGTTTGGATCCGCTTGTGTGAATTTGACCAGTAACTCAGCAAGATGCTCGATTGTGTGTTCTGATTTAGAAGCAATATTATAAACCTCCCCATCAATAAAATTGTCAGCTATATTGGCGAGCGTTCTAACACTGTCGTATATGTATGTGCTCGTTCTAGAATGGCCTTTATACACGGTAATTGGCTTGCCGGTCAGCAGGTCGTATGTAAACAGGCAGTTGACACTTCTGAACGGATGATACCATTCTCCAGGACCGTAGGTATTAAAAAACCTGACTAGGACAGTCTCTGTACTGAATTGTTGTCGAGAATTGAATGCCTGCATCTCGTTGACCCTCTTACTCATAGCATAGTCGTTCATTTGAGGAATAGGGGTTTTCTCAAGCACGTCTTCATACATAACACCCTCATAGTCGCCGTAAACCTCTGACGAAGAACAGTGGACCAATTTAAACCCAAGCTTCTCTTGCAATCTAATTATATTTTTCATTCCAATGACATTGGATTTCCAAACTTTTTCATAAAAATGTTCACCGTTCCAGCGACCAAATTCTGCGGCACAGTTGTAGACCAGATCAGGCTTAACATACTCAATAACCTCTTGTATTTGCCTGTACTCTCCAATGTCACATCGGAAGTAATCGTCATCCTTGATTTTTCCCATACCATGGCCGTATTTTCTATCTGTATGAAACAAGTCAACACCAAAAACTTTATGTCCTCGGATTTTTAGTATCTCCTCCAATTTACTACCAATGACGCCTTGGACGCCTGTCACCAAAATCTTCACTTATTTTCTCCTCACTAACAAATCGAGATCATAAAAATATAAATAATCTATTTCTGTACCTAGGAAGCAACTTATCGCGTGCTCTGGTGTTTCGCAGATGGGTTCTCTGTCGTTGAAGCTCGTGTTCAAAAGGACGGGGACACCACTTTTTTCGTGCCACTTCGTCAAAAGGTCGAAATACCACTCGTTATCATTCTTGGTCACTGTCTGGAGTCTTGCTGAGCCATCAAAATGAACCACAGCAGGAACCTTGTCTCTGACTTCTTCCTTGAATTTTATAACAAAGCTCATATATGGGCTGTCTTCCTCTCTCTCGAACCACTTGGAGACTTCGCTTCTAAGAATCGAGGGAGCAAAAGGTCGGAACCATTGGCGGTGTTTCACCTTTTCGTTTATAATATCCTTCATCTTTTTGCTTCTCGGGTCAGCAAGAATGCTCCTGTTGCCAAGTGCACGGCGGCCGGACTCCGAACCACCTCCATAGACTGCCACGATTTTTTGATCGTCAAGAAGATCTACAACCTCTGAGACACTCGACTGAGAAGTCTCGATCTTATCTTTCATCGTCTCGATAGTTGGCAAAATTTTACTCTTGTGGTCAGCACCAAGGTATGGAGTGTAATTATCTTCCCAAGTTATTCTCGGATTGTCCAAGATAGAATGCCACAAAAACTGGGCTGCGCCGATGGTTAAGCCACCATCGTGTGGTGTGGGGGTTACGTATAAACTTTGGTCAGCAAACCACTCAAGGCATTTGCCCATAACAACTGAGTTGAGTGAGACGCCGCCTGCAAAACATATATTATCGCACTGGTGCTGGTCTACGAACTCGGACAACAAGGAGTGCAGATACCTTTCCGTTGCGGCTTGAAGCCCAGCAGCCAAATCAAACTTCTCCTGCTCGCTTGAATTGGCAAGGTCTGTCCACTTGCCGAGATATGGATGACGAGGGTCTGTGCCTACATTTGCGCCTCGTGGTTGACCGGATGGTTTATAAGAAGCGGCCTGTGAGTCTCTCTCAAGCATATTGTAGAAGTCGAAAAAGTACTTATGCTTATCTCCCATAGCGGCCATCGCCATAACTGTTCCAGCCTGATGGCCCGTTGGCCATCCAGACTGCATTCCAAAAACATATCTAGTTACGCGGGTCCAAACGCCGCCGATGTTAACTTGGCTGATAGGAAACACTTTTATCGGCTTTATCTTGTTCCCCTCACCTTCCCAGACAGTAAATGCGGTGATTGAACCATTCTCGTCTTCCATTCCGCCGCCGTCCATAGTGAATATCAGGGCCTTATCGAAGTTGCTGGAATAGAAAGCATTCGCCGCGTGGGCTTGATGGTGACTTATTACGTGCATCTTTCCGCCGTTATCTGCGATGATGCCCTCTAGTTTGCTTAGAGAATCCGGGTGTTGCTTCAGTTTTTTGAAAGAAAAGTTTGTAATAAAGTGCTTGACGTCGCTAACGTCGCCCATTTCGTCAAACATAAATTGCACACCGTCACCGGCAGGCTCTTTCTCCCTAATGTATCTTTCATATTCTGCGTGGATTACAGGTCGTCCACCATCCAAAATACAAAAAGAGCAGTCGTGACCTGACCAGGCGCTTGCAATCTTCATCTAATCTCCCTTTATCACTCTGTGTGAGTCTTCGTCAAAATGTTCCGTAGAGAATTCAAACAATTCGCTATCTTCTATCGCATACATTTGGTGTCTAAGACCCCTATATACGTGAAAAGCTTGTCCAGGTAATAGTGTTAACTCTTCAGCATTGTTTATATCATCTTCTTCGGAATATTTTATCAACATTTTTCCAGATTGTAAGTAGAAGACTTCATCTTTTTTTACGTGATAATGCCAAGAGCATCTCTTACCAATTTCAAAGTATAACAATTTGCCGCAATATTCGGATTTGTTCACTATCCATTTTTCGAAACCCCAGCCTTTTTTTACGAATTTGATATCTTGTATGTGCGTATCACTCACTGAAGTAGGCATCGTGATTTACCCCCTTATCATCTATGTAAATATCTCCAGATGGTTTGCCAAGAAACAAGCTGTGATATTTAACACCCCAAGAATTTAACTGCTCTCTGGTGAAATCATAAAAAAGTTTTGTCGCCGTGACTGGATCATCTTTTGTTCTGCCCATACCCCTGGCGGTATAGAAAACTATTTCGTTTCCCCGTTCAAAAAGATCGTTGATGTGTCGTATTCTTCTTTCGTACGGCGATGCCTTGGAATAGTCACCCTCAGTGGTAGTACAAATTGTACCATCAATATCAAAAACGTACTTCACGACACTTCCCCCAGGCTTGGTGCATAGTTTCCAAACTTTTGTACAGAGATGGCTGCGACTTTGTTCGCAAAATCAATCGCAGTTGAGATGCTAGAGAAAGACATATAGTGCGTCACGAAGGCAGACAAAAAAGTGTCTCCTGCGCCGCAGACGTCAAAAACTTCTGTTTTGACCGTAGAATATATATCGTCCCTGTACATTGCGCCCATTGCGCCCAAGGTCGTCACCATTTCACAGTTAGTAGGGTACTTAGTGATCTTTTCATATTCTGACTGGTTTAGTTTTATCACGCAACCTTCGAAACAAGTTAGATCCGTCTTTTTCGTGTCAACAAATATCGGCTTGTTGTAGTGTCTGGCCAAATCGACTAGATCCCTACAAGCACTGCTGGGTAGAAAACCTTTGTTATAGTCGGATATAACCAAACAATCGTAGTCTTCCAGACTGCCAACTCGGTCATCGAACGCATCGAATCCTGAATTTATCCTTAGAGGTTCTATCTTTTCACTCTCCCCCCTGTCGACTCGGAGGATATGCTGCATATTCCTACTGCAAACGTACCTCTCCTTTCTTATCTCTTCTAGATTCGTGATTATGGTGGTTTCGTTGCCCAAACTATTTAAGTTCGTGGCTACGTTTAGTGCCATCCCAGGCTTGGATTCTGATTTTTCGATCTTCAGTATAGGTACTGGTGCTTCAGGGCTTATTCTATCGCAAGTGCCGTAATTGTAGACATCAATGCAGGAGTCACCTACCACCAAAATTTTTGATTGCTTTAGTTGATGAATATCCTTCAACATAATTAAAAATAATTGTCGTCCCTACCTCTGCGTAGCCAACGACATCCTCCTTCTTGTAATCTCCACCTTTCACAAGTATATCGGGTTTTACTTGATTAATCAAGTTTAATGGTGTATCCTCGCTAAAAAGTATTACCTCGTCAACATACTTACAAGACTCTAAAAGAAACTTTCGATCTTTTTGATTATTGAATGGTCTATTTTCGCCTTTTAAACGCCGTATGCTGCTGTCAGAGTTTAACCCTACCACGACATACCCCAGAGACTTACAGTGCCTCAGAAGCTCGATATGGCCCCTGTGAAGCACGTCAAAACACCCATTAGTGAACACTGTCTTCATATGCTGATAAGTTTTCTCGTTTTAGTAATAATTTCTGAATAATTATGATTCATTACTTCTGAAAAACACTCATCACACTTCACTTTCAAGCCACAAGGGCCGTGCTTGCCAAGATTGATATTTACATTCTGAGGGTATGCGACCATATCAGGGTGCTGATATCCGGTTATGACAACGACCGAAGTCGTGTCTACTGTGGTGGCAGCGTGAACTAGCCCACCTTCAGAGCTTAGAAAAGCCTTTGATTCTCCGATGACCAGGGCAGCTTCCCTGAAGCTCGTCTTGCCTCTGAAATCTGTGACATTGTTCAGAAGTCTCGATGCAGGTGCCCCAAGCTGTACCATAGTCACATCTCTTGAAAGATCATTTACAACCTTCTGCCATTTAGCAAAGGGGTATTCTCTATTCGGAGTGTAATTTGTTTTAGATACGGGCTCGATAGTAATAAAGACGCCAAGATCAGATACGAGATTTTTCACCTTGTCTCTTTCATAATTAGTGAAATACATTTCACACTTTAGCTCAGGGCTCTCAATTCCATAAAATTCACACATCTGCGCGATCATATGCTTGTCATACCTGTGGTGGGCCATCAGTGGGGTATCGGTTTTGCAATAGTTTGCTTGCGGATTGTTTAGAAACAGAGGAAACAGTCTAGACTTTTCGTCCGTTTTTGCGATATACGGGTTGTTTTCGAATACTGGGCTTCTGACAAACTTTGTTATGTTTTTGCCGTCACCCTCGCAAGGCAATATTTTTATATCTTCGTCAATCTTTTTCTTAACTTCTCTAGCGACGGCTGTCCAAGCCAAATAGCCTCCAAGACCCATAGTAAAACCTCAACAATATTTATTCAAAAGAGTGTAGGCGTCGGCCGCATACCTCTTATAACCAGCGTGCCTAAGTATGTATTCTCTCGGCGATTCTTCAATGTTTAGAGTACCGTCTAAAAAGCTTTTAATTTTGTTAAAATACTCTTTGGCAGACCCCTCGTTCCTCTTTAGATAGAGATCCGTCATTCTATCCGTCCCGTGTACCCAAAACCTTTGGTCGAAGATGCTTGGCGTATTATGAGGAGATCCGATAATTGGAACGTCTAAGAACATCGCTTCGTACGTTGCGATGCCAGGACATTCATCAAGACTTAGATTTATGCAACATTTTGATTGCAAGAGTTTATCAAAGTACTCTTCCCTCTTATACTCGCCATAGTGAACTCTGGTAAACGAAATATCGTTGTCTTCCAACATATCAATAAGATCATCGTGAAATTCCAGATAATTGTCGTCGTATCTCCTCTTCTTGGAATAAATAAGGCAATCATACTTGATGTTCTTGTTTTCTATAAGGGATGGGTCTATATCGAAAGTGACGCACTTGTCTAAATAGTCAGCTTTGTGAACAAGGTCTTTCCTCAAGAACTTTTTTACGTGGTCGTTATAAAACTGAACCTGATCGATGTACAGATCAAATTCTACATTCTCAACGAACCACTTGTCCCATTGGTCGTGTGGGCCATAATCTGGATAATCCAAAAGAACGTTTGGGCCAAAAACAAACTTTTTGTCTGGGCAATGGTGCTTTAGTTGATTATAAAGATTTGGATCAAAACCCTTTGCATAAAACCAAAAAACATCATACCTCTGTAATCCTTGAACACCTATTTGTCCAATGTCCCACAATTCATCAACAGAAATATTCTTGTGCTTGCTCAGTGCATCAACGTGGTGACTGAAAGTTAGGCCAGGGCCACGATCGCCGCCTGGTTTGGCGCACATTAATATATTATAGTTCTTCAATCTGCAATACTCTCAGTTTATCATAGGGTTGCTTCGACACGAGGACACTCTCTATCCTAAGCTGTTCACTTCTGTGAACCTTGTCAACGGATATGGGATTTTCTTTGTTGTATATATACATCACCTTTCCGATAGCGATGAAGTGTTCTTTACCGGACATCTCGATCATCGGATACATTATAACCCTATCCCAAGTAAATTTAAAAAAGTCACCGTCTTCATCCAGAAAATCCTGTTTTTGGATTGACATAAACAACTCTCTTTTAAATGTTCTCAAATGAGAGAAGGACCAATGTTGTTGTCTAATGTTTTTATCCCAGTAGTCTTTTGGTATGCTTGGCCTAACTATCCTGCCGCCCACACTCTCAAGGTAGGATCCTGCAGTTATCCAAACGCTTTCATCTTGGTATACAGAATTCAGTTCTGACAGTACGTTCTTGTTCGCCAACCAATCGTCGCCATCAAGAGCTACAATAATTGAGCCCGGTTTGGCGCAATCCACTGCGGTGTATAGATTCGGGAGCGCTCTTAAGTTTTCAGAATTGTTGTAATATTTGAGAATACCCTTTTTCGAGTCCCAAGATTTTAAGCACTTGTCAACAATATTTTTAGTGTTGTCAGTCGAAGCATCGTCGATGTATACCAAATCATAATTGTCGTAGGCTTGGTTTATCGCAGAGTTCACGTTCTTCTCTGCCCAGCGCTCATTGTTGTAAGACAATATAATTATAGTAAAGTGTTTACTCTTCAAATGCATTCTCCCAGAAAAATGCAGGTCTAGACAATAAATGCTCCACAATACTATTTGGGGCGGTCGACTCGAACCAAGACTCGGTTGCGTGCTGAACGTTATCATTGAGTTCTAATTCACAGCCAAGAAGCTTCGCTTCAATCACGAGTCTCGGGCAGGTGTCTAACCCTCCAGGCTTAAAACACAGGCCTTTAGCTTGTGCCAATTTTTCAAGGAACTCTTCTGGCTTAAGGCCATCCACTACCTCGTACTCTAGACTGTTTTGGATACACCAATCTTCCGATTCTTGTACACCCTTCACCCAGGAGGTTGAGCCCATAACGAGCCATTTTGTCTTTTTCTTGTTTTTGTACTTGTCTCTAAGTAAATCAACATATCTAAAGAAATCTTTATCAAAAAGAGAGGACAATACGTGAAAATTATCACTCCTGATATCTGGCAATGAAGCCTTATGTATTGCCATTTGCTTTTCCGACATAAAGAATACAGCAGAAGCATTGTTACAGAATTCCAGCATCATTTTGCCTTGGTCTGTAGACTCATATTTGCAGGCTTCTCCCTCTACCATTTCATACAATGCTGGGTTTCTATGCTTGCAGAACTTATAGTCAAACTCTAAAAATGAATACTGTATATCATACTTCTTAACCAACTCAAATGATTCCGCAGACATTCTAGATGTGTTTCCAAAAATCCACTTTTTGCTTTTGTGCATTTTAAATATATCTTCGTTTAACAGTTCCGAGTTTACAGCACCTACGTGTTTGCTGGGGGAGCTTTGCATAACTGTCTGTAAGCTCAACTCTGCCCCGCCAGAATACTGACCTGCAAACATATCACTAACAAAGATGTAATCCGGCTCGTGTACCAAGTTGCTCGGCAGCACTGCCTCCACCATTCTTTTCTTTATCGCTTCTTCACTATGGTTCTTTAAGATGTTGTCTTTTAGGATCTTGGCCCAAGACTTATACATACCATTGTTTTGATGCATCGCTCTTAGCTTCTTTTTGAAATCAACCTTGTTGGGGAAACACCACATACTGCTTGCGATGATTATGTCGCTCCAGACAGCCTCTTTTTGGACTGGTGCCAAGACGTAATCGACTCTTGCGAATAAAGGTTTCTTCCTGACCTTCCCATTTTTTCCTTTAATTGGCCCATACAGAAAATCCAAGTGACCGCTCCAACCAGGTGCAACCACAGGTAAGCCGTTGTAAGACGCTTCAAATAGCGGCAAACCGTAACCTTCCCCGTGAGTAGCACTCACCAGAGCTTTGATCTTTGGATGCTGATAAAGGGAATTCAATTCCTTCTTACTCATGTTGCCGTGCAAGAGGTATATACTACACAGACACCCTTCGCCAACATCATCGATTAGTTCGTTCAGCTTCCTGATAGTGTTTAATCGATCCATTACAGAATTCTTTGCAAGACTAGTTTTGATTACAAGTCCTACCTCCTGGTCCTTAAACTCTTCAGCAAACCACCTTATCGTGTTTTCAAGGTTCTTCCTAATCGACCACTGAGCTACAATAAGAAAATTAAAGTCATCTTTCAATTCTATATCGAACTCTGGGTCTAGTTCCAGTGTCCTATGCGGGTACGGAACTACTTTGACGGGGGCACCGCAGGCTACTTCCTGTACGCCGCCGCCTTCAACATCGAAAGGATGCTTTGTGTTTTCAAAAGCCCATTTAGCGAACTCAGAAGGAACAACTATTGCATCCATCTGATGTGAATTTTCAATCCACTTCTTTGCGACCTTGGTAGTCTCGATTCCAGCAGTGACGTGAACCGCATACTTACCTTTTCTCTGAAATTCGTTTGGAATTCCTACGTGGACGTGTATATCGAAAAAATTAGCATCTTTCGGGTCATATTCCTTATTAACCAAGGAGTCGATCCAATTTCTCTCCTCTTTGTTGCCCAAAATCCAATTTGTGGAGCCCCAGTTTAAAGGACTAACATATATGTCCAGGACATCTTCTCGGTCCCTCAAAGATCTCAGCACGAGACGTGCGTGTTCTCCGTATCCCGACTGAGTGAGGACTGGACCTTCTAATAAAATTTTATATCTCATAATACCTTCAAAAACTCCCAACTTTTGTGCTTTCTATTCGACCAAGACCCCTTGCTTTCGAAAACTCTTGTCAATTCCTGGTCCCACTGGCTTACATAGGAGTCGAAACCGTAATTATTTAAAACGTGCTGACGGCCCTTCTTGCCAAGCTCTTCTCTGTCTTCTTTCGAGGTGTTGTACATCTTATCCAGTGCCGCTGTAAAATCTTCTTTAGAAACCCTGTCCTCATAGATGTACGGAACATCCTGAGAGCCTATGATCGCTTTCGAGGCGGGCTCTATTCCAATACCAAACCACTCGTTGCCGTCAGTGACCTGTTCTTGCATACCACCTGTCATATTTACGATTATTGGTGTCTCTGTAGCTAAAGACTCCAAGGTGCCTAGCCCAAAACCTTCTGCATCGGAAATGTTTACTGTGCAGTCTGCAACGTTGTACAATACGGACAGTTCAGGCATACCGACCTTTTGTACGGACAATACGACGTCATTTTCGGCGTTTAGTTCGTGAATTATTGCATTAAGATCTTGCCCGTTTGAATCGTTCGGTTCTGTGTGCATAATAAACAAAACTTTGTCTTCGCCAATCTTCTTGGCCCACTCGGCGAACCACCACAGAACCGAGCCAGACATTTTTCTTCTAGCGTTTCTATTATTCCAAAAGAATATAAACTTCTTGTCACCGTTCTCGTCCAAAAAGGTTTCGTTCGCATTTATAAACTCTTGTGCTTCTTTTTCTGGTATCTTTGTAAAAATATCTGTGTTTACTGTGTGTGGTATGCGGACACAATCGACTTCTGGCGCTACAGTCCTAACAATTTCGTCCGTGACCTTACTTATGGTTGCGATCATATCATTGGACAGGTAGTATTGCCTGTTAAACTTCGGATGCGGAAAGTTGTCCCAAACGTGATAATAAACCAGGGATGCTACTGACCTTATTTCGTTCTCAATATCCCACAACCAGCCCCAAAATCTAGGGTCTGTCATAATCCATACAATATCCGGTTTAAAGTTCTGAACGAAAGATCTCAGTTGGTCCTGATTCCCATAACCATCAACTGGGTATATTATCCAGTCATCTCCATATTCTTCAACTCTGATAGGCGTATAATCTGGGTGCCTAATTGCACCACCCATACAGACAAATTGATATTTTCCCGTCTTAAGCAATCCTTCAATCATATACCTAGTCTGCCCTGCCACACCAGAGGGTGCCAGGGGACTATCAGCTAGTACAAGAATCTTCATTTTGTCCATATTTTGTTTTCCTTAAGTGCAGTGACTGGTTTTGTGGAACTCACAATAACCACATGATAACCTATTTTTTATATAATTTTTATTATTAATGTTCGTAATTGCCTTGTTTAAAAGTTCCACAGCATTTGACACTCGTTTCTTCCCATTTGTGACTTCAAAAATTTCAACTTTCTTGCCCTTGGCGGTCCTTTTCAGCAGGGCAAAATGAGTCCTCACATCGTTGGGGTCGATGCTGTACTTATTCGAAAAATAATTTTTATACAAACTTAATTGATAGGATGTCATAGAGTCGCTTTTCTTATCTGTTCTCCAGCCCCAAGAGCAAGTCTTCCAATCTATTACGTGGTACTTTCCATCTTTTGTTTTCAGAATTAAATCCACAAAGCCCTTAAAGTTGTAATCAGTGTTGAATTCTATGATTTCTTCGAATAGCGGTTCTTCTATTTTAAAAACTTCATATTCTCCAAAGTATTCCCGCAACTCTGGTACAATAAAATCAAAAAGGTCTTTGGCCTGGTTGCTCATATCTACAACTAGTTTCTTGTTTATTGATTCGAAGTTTGGTAGGGATTTTATTTCGTTTACAAAGTTTTTCTTAAACTCTGCTTGAGTGTCTATCGTCTGGTCTAAAACCAGGCTCTCGCAGACGGTGTGTACCGCCTTTCCAAATGCCGTGTATTCATTGCCGGCGAAACCACTGATTTTGTCTAGATAAGACAGTTTATGTTTGAACGCACAATCATTCCAAATTTTGAGTTCCGAGAAGCTTATTTTCTTGTTGTTTTTTTGTTGAGACACGACTTCTCTTTCTTGTTGTTGGTGCAGGCGGTGAAGCCGGCGCTGGTGCAGGCGTGGTGCCATTTTCAGACTCAACTTGAACTATATCAGTCTTTTGTGTCTCGGTCAAGACTCTTTTGACTTTTGTTACGGGGGTTTTCTTCGGACGAGGCTTTTCAAAAACAAAGTCCGTTTCGAGAAGTGGTGGTTCAGTGTAGTTGCACAAGACATTTTGTTTTGAGCATTTGAACGATGAAAAGTCTAGCTCTGGTCTCTCTTTCAACAGCTCTGCTCTTAGGTTATCAGCACTAGCCGTGATATAAGGGTCTTTGGCCATTCTGCGTCTTTCGATCCTCGCTCTAACAACCACTCTGGTTTCAGAGTCTTCTATAATCTTAATATCTCTAAACATCCTTATTCTCCTCTTGGTGAAGTTCTTGTAATTTTTTAAATAAGACCGGGCTAATTCTGTTTATCTTGTCGTGGTCTTTGTGATGATAGAAAGCCTCGAAGCCGTTTGCGAAGTACTCTCTGAGTGACGTTATCGCGTAAGGTGAGTAAAACAAGTTCATCGATACTGATGACAGGTACGAATACCCAATGTCAAAATACAAGAGATTGTCAAAGTTGTTTGAATATTCCGGGTTCTTAAAATCTTGATAATTTAAATCAACCAACCCCTCTGTGTCAAGCAGGTGAAACAACCTTTCCCTCTTGCCTAAAAACTCAACCTCCAGGATTCCATCGGAATATATAGATAGGAACTGTTCCTCCTCTACTGAGTGGGCGATTTCGTGTATTATATCGTCCGCCATATCCCCCTCATCTTCCTGCTTGTTTGTAACGTATATAGCACCCTCCATATACAGAGCGTTTACGCTCCTCTCCTTAAAGACGTCGAAGTCTCCAACAAAAATGTAGTCTATGTTGTCTAGGAACCTAACAGGTATTGTCGAACCGACACGAAACAGAACCCTATCGATATTCAAGTTGTCTGGAAGTTCGTCTTTTATTATAACCTGTATGTTTCCCAGGCTTTTTTCTTTAAAAGATTTCTTAAACTTCTTGCTGGATTCTTTTATGTACTCTCTATTCGACATCTGGGTTTGATAGTTGCGGTAAGTCAGGGTTGCCGCAGAATTCCTCATCTTCTTTTTCACTTGTGGCGTCCCAGGATCGAGTGTCTGTTATGGCCTGCTTGTAGCCTCGAATAAAGTTCTCTTCTGCAACTGCAAACAAAAACTCAGGAAACTCTTCAGCCATAGTATCGACTATCATTTCCAGCGTCACAGCGTCTCCTTCTGGATTGTTTTTTTCGCCGACGTAATCAACTAACCAAGACTTCATTTCTCCGTCCTCATTAACTACGACCTTAAGATCTTCGTTTCCATTTTCCTCATTATACGTGATTTTCATACTGTGCCTTTCTTTTATAGTATTCTAGCTGAGACTGATGCTACTTTGGATCTTTCTCCCTTTAGTAGTGTAACGTGCCCCGCTATTTCTTGGTCTTTAAACTTTTCTACGAGATATGACAAACCATTGTTTGTAGAATCTATGTAAATATTATCTATCTGCTCTATGTCTCCAGTTAGGACTATCTTGGTGCCTTCGCCAACTCTCGTAAGAACTGTCTTGATTTCGTGTCTGTTCATATTCTGAGCTTCGTCTATGATTATGAACGAGTTGCATATGGATCTACCCCTTATGTAAGTCATAGCCTCGACCTCTATTCTACCCTCATCAATGTGCATATCTAAAGTCATCTTATCATTCCCAAAAAGAAATTGTAAATTATCTTGTATCGGTGCCAGCCAAGGTAGCATTTTTTCATCTCTAGTTCCTGGCAAAAACCCAATATCTTTACCTACTGGCTCAACAGGCTTGGTTACAACTATTCTGTTGTATATCCTGTCATTGGCCGTTTCTCCAAAAGTTTGCTGTAGTGCTGCAGCTAGCGCCAACAAAGTCTTTCCAGACCCTGCTTTTCCGATCAACGTAACAACTGGGACGGTCGGGTCCATCAAGAGATCTAGAGCAAATGTTTGCTCTTTGTTTCTTGGCTTCAATCCCCAAATCTTCCTCTTTAAGTTTTCGACCTTCTTCACAGGTCTCGTGTAATCCAAAAATCTTACTAGTGCAGACTTTTTTTCATTAAAATTTGATACCAACATCACAAACTGATTGTTGCCAAGCTTTATTTCCTGCTCGTCTAAATATATTTCTTCGTCATTGTAGACAGAATCTATAATCTGGTCGTCGACCAAATGCTCGGTCGTGCCAGTATAAAGACCACTTATGTCTTCCACAACTTGTTCTGCGTTATAGTCCTCACACAAGATATCTAGAGAATCGCATTTGACTCTCATATTGATATCCCGAGAAACTAAAATAACCTTGGTGTCAGGGTTTCGGTTCTTCTCTGTAAGCGCGGTTGCAATTATCTGATTGTCTGGATTTGCCAGCTCTAAATCGCTTGGCAGTACGGACGAATCAAAAGATTTTACCCATACGAGGCCCTTACCCTTAGCGACCCTAACACCGTTGCTTAGGTTGCCAGACTCCCTTAGTTTGTCTAATTTTCTTATTATGTTTCTAGCGTGCGAGCCGACCGGATCTTGACGCTTTTTGTGTTTGTCAATCTCATCTAAAACTTTTAGAGGAATGACTATATCATTCGCGTTGAACGATTCTATCGAATTCGCATCACTGAGGTAAACATTTGTGTCTAGTACGTATATTTTTTTAGCCAAAACAAAACTCTCTTTCAATTATAGTAATTAGTCGGTTGCGGTCTCTTTTTTCCATTTAGTTGGTACTCTTGAATATTCAACGTTGTTAATTTTGTATTTTTTAACACTGTAGTTGAATTGTTTCTCGCTGAGGCTTTCGGTGGGCTTCTTGTGCCCTGCTTCTGTTGTTTGTGATAATCCGTTAAACAGAACCAAGACAAAAGGCATTAGTGAATAAAGCATTAAAGTGCTCCTTTTTAAAAATATATTCTTTCAACATATATTTATTATATGAGAGGGAATATGAACAACTTTTTTTCAATTTTAATATTTTATTTTTTTATTGCATCTTGTGCCTCGCCTTCTTGGGTTAGAGAATCAGGGCGAAGAGCACCAATAGAATCATTTGTGTTTATAAAAGCCACGGTAAAATTACAAAGGTGCGCGTCGATTGATTCACAAAGTATTTGCACTGTTGAGAACCACGGATCAACAGCGTCGGGAATCTCCATAGGTAACATAGGAAACTCTTCTGTTATTCTGACCGCAGGACATCTGTGTGAAGTTGACAGCGCAAGCTTGCCCCCGGATGTGCAAGGATACAAAGTTGAGATAGAAGTCTACAACTACAGGGGAAGGTCAAAGGTGGGTAAAATAATAAAGAGTATATATAAAGATCCAGATATGTGCTCTATTTTGGTCAAGGATTTTATGATACCTGGTGTAAAGTTCTCGATGTCTGCACCTGAAGTTGGTGAAAGGGTATACGCCCTGTCCGCACCGGTCGGGATATTTCACCCGCCAGCAGTACCAATACTAGAGGGGCTCTACAGTGGGGACAGATTTGAAAGGGATTTCTCGATTGTAACTATAAGGGCGACTGGGGGTTCTTCCGGTAGCGGTATCTTAAACGAGAGGATGGAACTGATTGGGATATTGTTTGCGACGCACCCTGCTTTTAACAGCGTGACTCTAATTTCCACCTATTCATTAACCAGAAAATTCATATTCGACACGCTCCTACAACTCAAGGTTATGCGTTAGAAAGCCAACTAGTTAATAGGCCCTCTTTTTTATCTTTCATCATTTCCAAACGGCGGGCGAAGGCGAACTTCTTGGCTCGCTTAGCCGTATCGACAGATTTGTTGATCTCTTCAATCTCAACCCTCAACAAATAAATTTTGTTTCTACTTTTCTTCATCATTTTTTAACCGCCTCCTTCTTCTTGCCTATCTTTACTTTACCGTAAACGACGTAAATTCTGTACCTGAGAGATATCCCATAACCCTGTGGGGCTACCAAGGGGTGATAGTACACATCTTTTATGTTGTAACTTGACCAGGTTTTAATTCTTTCGATTATTGTATTTGACAATTTATCTATGGTAAATTGGTAGGTGTCCTGCGTTCTGAGCGCTTTCTTGTGATTCTCCAGGTTGGCACCTAGATGATCGAATCCGGCAAGGACACTTTTTAAGAATTCTAAAGATTCTTTACTTGTTATTGATCTTTCACTTGTAGCCATCTTTCTCCCAACCGCCCCCTTTTAAGCGAAACGAGGATGGAGAAATCTGTTCAAATATTTCTTTTTCTCCACACTCAGCGCATTCAGATTCAAGTAATACAAGCTTCTGTTTGTAAGAATGAATCTTGAAAAACTCAGCTTCGCAGGTTTTGCACCTGTAACGATAAATAGGCATCGCGTCAAATAATCTCGTCGACTAATCCATACTCAAGACACTTTTCGGCATCCCACCACAAATCGTGTTTCAGGATGTCATTCATTTTATGTTCAGGGATCTTAGTGTACTCTCTATAAATGTTCTTGATCTTCTTCATAAGCATTTTAGAATTTTCCATATCATCCCTCATCGCAGCGTACTTGCCCCACATCACACCAGAAAGCTGATGAACTAGCATACAAGCGTTCTTTTGAATATACCTTTTATCAGCTACTATCGACATTAAAGTTGCGGCAGATGCTGCGCAGCCGTCAACCACACTGTGTATAGGCAATTCAGAATTTATAATATGATCAACAGCAGAAAGGCCTGCAAAAACCGACCCTCCGTAACTGTTAATGTGAAGCTTGATAACAGGCTTTCCACAATCGTAAAAATGGCTCTTTGGCAATAAGTTGTAGTTCAGGTTGAAAATCAGCTTATTCATTTTTAAAACTTTTGGGCGAGACACGCCAGAATAAAAATAAATCCTATTTCCAGAATGATCAACTTGATTAAAGTCAGCGTTATCAGATAACTCCAGATCCATCGGTGATGTCACCTTCTTTGTGACTTCCTCTTTCTCCTTTTCAGAACCCCAGTATTGATCTCTCACGAACGTACTCCTTTTTTTATGTTTGTATTTTACCAGTTTACGCCAGTAGTGATTGCAGTCGCCCAATAGTCATTGACGTCGGGTACGAAACTAAAGTGTACTGGTACGCTGAACATACCAGCATTCATAGTGTATCCGACTGCGCCGATCAGGTGAATGAATTTATCCTCCCCTGATGGATCGTGGAATGATAAATTTGGACCTACAGCGATCTGTAAAGACTTGTCAATCTCAAACCCGATCAAAGCACGCACGGATGGTGAAACAACGCTCTGATCCAACCCAGACAGACTCAAGTTCTGAATAAACAACACGTCTAACCAGTCGCCGCCTGGCATCGTCTGTTGTAACTCCAGTCCCATTGTAAACATATGCGGACTTTGGAGTTCCGATTCTTTACCTTCCGAGTTTGGTTTGTGTGCCTTATTGGCGTAAACATACCCGAATCTAATTCCCGAACGCTTGGTCCATTTACCAGCCTCATCGGATGTATCGCGTGCGATAGCTAGTGATGGCACAATCAATGCAAGTGTCAATAGTGTTAAAATAACTTTCTTCATTTTTTTCTCCCTTTTAGTTTGTGGGCCCACCTGGATTTGAACCAGAAACCTTCTGTTTATGAGACAGATGCTCTAACCGATTGAGCTATAGGCCCGAATGACTAATACCATAGCACACATTACAAATATGTTTCAATCAATTTCTTTCTTATCGTAGTTCTTATTCCTGGATTTACTTTAAGTACTTGTGGGATGATTTTGTGGCGCACCCTGTTTCTCATAAAGTTGGTTAGTTGATTTGATGGGTCTTCTGTCCACTTGACGTCTTTGTTTCTAGCGTACTGCTTTATCGCTGTCTTACTGGTCATCAGGAAGGGCCTAAAAATATTGGTATTTCTTTGAAACGGGATCAGCTTTGTTTGACCGTGAAATGCAGACATCAGCCAAGTCTCAACGCAATCGTCCAGGTGATGACAGGTGATAATAAAGTCGCTGTCTAATTTCTGGAGGAAACCATACCTCTCATCTCTCCAGAACTCTTCTAGGGAGCGCTTCTCTTTTCTACCCACAACTCTACCGACGTGCAATTTTAGTTTGTTCTTTTCGGCATACCCCTTTACAAAGTCTTCAGACTTTCTCGCAAAAGCGGTGTCGTGATTAAAATAAGCTAATTCTATGTCTTTCTTCCCTTGGAGCAAGAAGCTAGTAAAGACCATCGAGTCGATACCGCCGGAGCAAGCAATTGTCACTTTTTTGGGAATCTTTTTAATTATCCTGATCATAGAAAGCACAGTATCACATTCTAATGCAGAAGTCTATCTATTTTATGAGGCGCTAAAATCTACCAAAGTCACTGTTTTGGTAGCACCGGCTGACGTAATCTTGATCATAACATCTCCATCGTCGCCAGAGCCCTGACCACTTGACATCCAAATAACAGAACTTCCTTCTTCGGGGTTGTCTGGATCATATGTTCTTTCTTTCAAGATAAGTGGCCCTTCTAGCTTTGTATTTCCGTATACGTGTAAGGCCTCTTCGGGAATCTTGATTCCTATGCCCAAACTACCAGAAGCATTAGTGTTCAAAGAATCCAAAGTATCACTAGGGATCTCTGTCTGATCAATAATTGCAGCACCATTAGTTAATGTTCCGTGATAACCTGAAACGTAATCTCTTATACCATTTGATCCCTCAACATCCTGGTCATCTCCCATTTTCCACCAAGAAACAACATTTGCAAAGGCAGAGTGGTTGCGCACATTCATAACATTTCCAGAGTTGTAGATTTCTGCAACTTCTGCTGATGACAATTCTTTATTAAAAACTACACAATCTGCAATTCTATCTTCAAAGACCCTATTAGCATTTGCTAAGTCTTGCGTAGCGCCGATTACAACAGGAGTAGATGTGTTTCTAAGTCTAGAATAACTACCATTTGCGCTCTGAGTGGAAGTAGTTTGAGATCCGTCAGTATATACTTTTATACCTGTTTGAGAACCGTTGCCACTGTAAGTTGCAACTACGTGATGCCAAGTTGCATCAGATAAGGTTGCTGAAGGCGCTTGTGTTCTTATTGAATCACCAGCAGCAGAAGAAATGTTATCATACAAGAAGAACTGTAGTTTACCATTAGCGTGTTTGAAGATAAACTCGTTACCTCCAGTTGTAAAGTTTGCTTTTGATATAAAAGGTCCGTCATCAGAAGAGATATCTCCCACGTAAACCCACAGCGACAAAGAAAAAGGAAGATCGTTTGATCCATTTGTAAAACTAAAATCATCCTGATCTGATACTAATACGTGATCGTTAGTTCCATCTAAACTTATTGCTTTTTTGTTTATTTTTTCTTCTGCGTTGACCTTGATTGAGGAGTCAATAGCTTCAGACCAGCCAATCTGATTTACATCAATTTTACTTCTAGCCATCTGTTACCACTTCCTACAAGACCAGTATCTTGCCTTGGTCTTGGGGCCTGGGTTCTTGCAGTTGTGCCTTGCTCTAAAGCTTTTTCTCGCCTTTGGGTTAGACTTTCTAATCTTCATTGTTTTTTCCCTGCCTTCCAACATATGCTTTAATTTTTGTTGGATTAAATTTAATCTCTCCAGTGTTGTCAGTTTCACTATTTTTAAGAAAAGCAGCAAAAACTCTGTGGCGGCCGCCCAAGATATCTACAACTTTATCGCCTTCCATTTTAACTATAACAGGTTCGTGATCGCCACTACCCAATCCTGGGAGAGTATCGATAATACGCTGAATTTTTTCTCTATACTTGTCCATAGGAAAGTTTGGATTTAATCCCAAATGCTTATCCATTAAAAACTTCCTTTCTTCTGGTTCTATATCTTCCCACTGTAATTTCAAGATAACAGGTTTTTTGGCCCAATTTAAATTGTATCTATCGTAAACGCTTCTCGCAAACTCATCTGTTTTAAAAAACTTCTCTAATCCTATTTTATTAATATCTTCAGACCTATCAATAGCATAATCTTTTGTCCCTTCATGACCGTACATATCATTAAATACAAAATCTGGTAAATGAGGAAATACTTTACTTTTAAGTTCTCTTTCGAATCCCTTAAATCTAGATTCGCTTAGATACCGTCTCCAATTTTCTATTATAAGTTTCATTTCTTTTGTTTTACGTTTTTCGCTTTACCCCTGCGATTTGGGTTGGGATCTTCTTTTCTCTTCTTCTCATTGAGGTAGAGGTCAATCTCTTCGTCGATAATTTCATCTATCTCCTTGTTATTTCTTTTTGCTAACATCTCAGCATTACGTTGATGTTGAATAACATTATGGTAATAGTCGGATGCTTCGCGGACCTCCTCTCGTGTTGGTAGATCCGCCTGTTCAGGTGGTACTTGAATACCCAATCGGTTCTCAACTCTCTCTAAGGCAGATAATTGCTTTTCACTTAAATGAGGTTTAGAGAATCTGGTCCCTGGTCTACTCTTGGTCATAAGTTGCCTGATCATACTATTCATAAAGTCAGATGTTCTTTCGTCGTTTGTGGCGGCAAGAACTGCCTTCATTCGATTGACTGCTGCGTCTCTGTGCATAGTGAAAAGTTTTATCTTTTCTAATTGTTTCACTCCGCTATGTATGTTTGGATCGATTTTAAAATCTTCTTCGACAATTTCTGATAACGAAACTTTACCTTCATCAGCTTTTACACAGTTTCTGTATGTCTTACCGTACATCTTTTTTGTTTTAGTGGTTGAATGAGTTTTGTAACCCTTCTGACAGCGTTCATTCAAGAATCCCTGTAACTCTTCTTCAATAATATTTAAAAGTTCTTTATTGGTCATTTCTCACCCTTCCAGATCTTGCCTTGGCGACATCTCACTACAGCACCTGAAGCATAAGCAGATGGCCATACATCATACTTTCTTTTCGCTATTCTGGTACAACGATCATCTTTTTTCTTTTTCTTTTTCTTTTCGGCTAGTCTACTTCCATCTTCCTCTTCTAGCATTCCAAAATTTTGGCCGTATCCTTGCACCAAACATGTTAGAGTTATTGCACCACTTTGTAGACAATCATCACCTGCCGCAGCCAGTAATCCTGTTTTTACTATATCTGGTAGTTTATCTAAGATCTTTTTAGCAATTGGGTTTTGCAACAGGTCGCCTTTGGATAGGTTATGCGCGACTGTCGATGCCATCACGTCTTGTTCTTCTTTTTCTTTTCTTGTAAGTGATAATTTTGTCTGTTTATACAACTCATTCTGTTCTGGAGTGAAGTCTGTTAGCTTGATACCATTTAAGCCTGCCAGTTTTTTAATCTCTTTTGTACGCTGAATTCTTTCTTTCCTGCGCGATCGTGACCGACGTGTCTCCTCTATTTCACCTTGCCTCTCTGCAAGTTCGCTATCTGCGTCTGCTGCTGCAGCGTCGGCACCTAACTGTAGTGCTATGAGTTGCTTTATCGCTTCCTCTGCCTGTTTTTTATCTTTCGTGGATAGTTGTGCTGGCGTTGAACTGTAGTCAGATTCATTCAAAAACTTTTTCCAATTTTCCATTATGAGCTTCATTTTATAGACTCCTCAGTAGGTCGTTGAGTGACGCAAGTGCTTTTTCGTACTTGCCACCAACCAATTGATCCTGCATTTGATATAAAGCATTATACATCTTTTCCACTCTTTGTTTTGCACGGGCAGAGGAGAACTTTTGCTGATCACCAAACACCTCTGGGTACATTTGTTTGATTTTTTCAATATTGTCGACAAACTTGTCTAGAGGCACTACGCTTCCTGGTTTTTTCTTATCATATTCTTTTGAAAAATCTTGGTAGTGCTGAAGAGTTAAATTTAACTTATTTAACTTTTCTAAATATCCTGGATACTTTTTGTTGTACATAGATTGGTTAAGACCTGATAAATCAAAGGCCCTAGGGTCAATATCTGCTTCGTTTATGAATTTAGTCCAGTGCTCAAATATCTTTTTCATACTAGTATGTAGTACGAAAAAATAGCTTTTCCTACTCTAAATCTTGTTCTGAGTTGTATTTTTTACAAAATAAGCGAAGATCTTTAACAGTTATACCTAGCATAGCTGCTGCTTCTTTTTGAGACTTTGTTGCAGATAGAGAAAATTTTACTAAAGAATCTTTTATAATATAATCAATAGTTTTAAAAATAGGAAAACCAAACAACTTTCCTTTAACTATTCTAGAAGATAGCTCTAACTTTAAAGCTATTATTTGTTCTAATGTAAGAGAGTTTAATATAGATTCAAATTGTTCATTAGTTACCTTCTCTTTTAGTAACTTCTTTGATATACTATAGTAGTGGTTTTTTCCAAGATTCATAACTTATTACTTTTAATAAATTAATTAATATCATACTTTTAGATACTAGTCAAACTTATTTTTTTATTTATTTTGGCTCAATATGTTCTTGACAACTGCTGCAATTTCTGGTGTAATAGGTGTGTAGTTAGGGTTTAGCTTTCGGAGTTCACTAGATAATGATTTTGCAAACACTTCTGTTTCTTCCTCTGGGTTTACTTCTAAATTTCTGGCTAAGACCGCTAGTATTTCTTCGTCGCCCTCACCCACCTCCTCTTTAACCAATAGATTAAAAGCTTGATCGCCCCAAGTTTCAATGACTGGGTTGTCATCTAACAGTTCCTCTAAAGGTGCTTCTTGGTCTATAACAGGCGATTCTAGATCACCCTTAGCTTTTTCGTATTCAGGAGTAGTAGGTTCCTCGATTTCAGGGGTCATCGCATCTTCAAACACATCGAAGTGAAGTTTTAAATTTGTTATGAGGTAGTCATAAAATATCTCACGATCTTTTTCATTTGTATAGTTCCCAGAAGCCAATTTATAGGCTTTTCCAATTTGAGTGTCGATCTTGTTGATTGTTTCATATGCGGCCAAAGCTCCAGCTTGGTCTCTGTCCGGCATACTGAACTTTTTAAAATCAGGATCCTCTCCGTCATCTTCGTCTTCTTTTTGATCCTTTGTCCCTAAAACGTCGATGAACTTGTCTTCGTCTTCTATATTTATAGAAACTTCACCTTCCTCAGATAGACTTGAAACTTCTTCTGGCTCTTCGTCATCAGGAGTACCACCGGTAGCTAGCTCTAGAATGTTCCTGACAGCGTTAATTAAATGTTCTCTGAACGACTCTCTCTGGTTCTGGTCCGTGGTAAGCTTTTCATAGTCTATTTTTATAGTTGGTATTATATTATCTAAAAGTTCTTCTAAATAATTTATAGCAGTTGAATTATGGACTTTTCTTTCAGTAGCGGCTTCGATTATGATATTTTGTATCAGTCCTCGGAACTCAGTTAAGTTCTTTATGTTTTTAAAGTCTTCATCAAACTTTTTCTTCTTTTCAAATTTGATAAGTTGATCAAGTTCTTCTTTGAATAACAACATTTCTGCTATCGCTTCTCTTTTAATCATTTGTGTATCCCTCTTGTGCTTTTCGTTATCTTCATCATCAAAGTTTGCAAAAGCTCCTGGGGTGCCTTCGACTGAACCGCCAGACATTGAAGAAACCTCTTCTAACTCCTTGTCTTCGTTTGCGAAAAAAGCATTTGATTTGTCTTTTGGGCGAGCTTGGTTAAAAGGTGCGCCGTGTTTTACTAAATCTTGTCTACCGCCGTCGAGAAGTCTTGCGTGCCCTCGGCTAGCTCTAGGCTTAGCGACGCTACTTTGAAAACTCTCTTTTATCACTTCTTTGATGAATTCTAGCATCTTACTTCGTACACCATTCCATCAAAAGTTTATTGAGGCGCGTTTGCTTTGTTTCGTAAAGTTTGGAAGTAGCTTTGATATCAGCAAACTTGTTCTCATACTCCTCCTTGACTCCGCCTTCTTCAACCTCTTCGTCCTCTAAAGGCCCACCAAGGACTGGATTTTCACCTGACATCATTGCGTATTCATCTTCAATGGATGGAGCACCAGTACTAAGGCGGTCACGTCTTTCCTTATCGTCACGTTCTTTCTTTTTTGCTGCTGGTGTTTCAAATTTGGAGCCTGCAAACTTCTCATCAAGTTCTTTTTCCGGCTCTGCGCCTCCGTCACCAAGCATTCCGCGAACTTTTTCCATTGCCATATTGATGTATCTAGTGACGCTGCCTTGTGCAAGATTACCTTGCTGAGCAGCCTGTAAAAGTAGTTGGCTGATTTGTTGAACTAGTGCTCTCTCTTGTGCAGTAACTCCACCCGCTGCGCCCGTTTTCGCTTGTTCTATGCCACCTTTTTTAAAGTCTGTCGTAGAAGCTCTCGCTTTCATATCAAGTTCTTGCTCGCTTACGTTTCCGTCGTCGTCAAAGTCGTAGCTGTAAACAGGGCTGAATCCTTTCTTACCACTAGGCATTGTGCCACCAACATCGGTTGGTTTTGGTTCTGGCTTCTTGAAAGGTTTACGTAGGTTGGCTTGACCGGTCATTGACTTGTCGGTCCTTGGACCATCGTATTTCGTCTCCGGTAGGCTTTTATCTTCCGTTTCATTGCCGCCAAGACAATGACCTTCGCTCTTTTCGCGATCATCCTTTCCAGGCTTCTTATCTGCCCAATCAGGTACGCCATCACCATCTTGGTCTGGCTTTTTTTCCTCTTGTTGCATTTTTTTGGCGATTGCCTCTTTGACCATAGTTCTTACAGTTTCTTTTAATCTAGATGTGTTCATTTTCTTGTTCTCCTTAATTTTTTTGTTATCTTCCCAGTCCCTGAAAAGTATATTTCCAAGTAAGTAGGCTTCTTTTTCCATATTTCTTAGGTGTGGATCTTTTTGTGCGTAACCATCGCCTGTTTCCGTTGGCCTATTAAAATCGCCGCGAGTGTTTTGAAGATGGTGCACCAATTCGTGCGCAACTGACCGAAGAACATCTTTGGTGTGCCGTCCTGAGATATAGACTACCACTTTGGATTCTTCTGGTGAATAGTGTGCGGTTTTTCCGAGCGGATTTACAGAATTTTCTTCATCTTCTTGAAAATACAATTCTGGTTTAGACTCGTAACCGAGTTCTTTTTGACAGTACGACATCAGGTCGTCAGCCAGTGGTTGGAGGTTTTCTTTCAAAATCTTCATAGTTTAAACCTAAAAAATACACAATTGTATACATTAAATAGTTTAAATAGATGCTTTATCCCCTGAAAACATAATATCAACCTGTTTATGTTCTAAGGACTCTCTAATCCAACACTCTATATCTTCTCTGCTTTCAAATTCAAACAAATTTAAGCCGTCGTAAACCTTCCACTCTTGTACTTCATCGAGTATATCCATCTTATTTATTACTAGCTTGTTCACGCCGTTAATATCTATGGCCATCTTCATCAGATCAAAGTCTAACCAGTTGATTTGTCTAGGCCTGCCAGTTGTGGCACCATACTCGTCACCAACTTCTCTTATGAGTTCGAAAACTTCACCTTTGCCGTGAAAGTCTTTTGCCCCGACGTAAGTTTCGTAAATCTTGGCAACACCCCAAACATCTCTAATTGCTCTGGGCGGTACGCCGTTTAAGATTGCCCCACCCACAGTGCAATGCGAAGAAGTAACATAAGGGTAGTCACCCCAATCAACATCGAGGCCAAATCCTTGGGCACCTTCAAAAAGTATCTCAATATTGTCAAATTCCTCATTGTTGTGAAGCTCCGTGTACATATCAATGACGTATGGGGCTAGTTCTGGGCACTCTATGGCTCTGACGCCCTTTCTTGCATACTTGTCTCTATAAGCAGGTCCGTTGCCCCTCTTCGTGGTTCCGATCTTGGAGTCCTTCTTATCTTCAGCAATGTGAAAGTCTGTTATGATGTGAGCATTCGAAGCAATCCTTAGATACTTTGATACTTCGATTCCGTGATCTTGTAGTTGTCGTACTTCTTTGAATAATTGATCGACGTTGACAACACAGCCAGGTCCTATGACAGACCTGACTCCAAAAAAGACACCACAGGGGATATGGTGTGTTACAAACTTAACACCTTCGTGAAATATGGTATGCCCAGCGTTACATCCCCCATTATATCTTATAATGTGAGTATAGTTCCCTTCTCTACATAGATGATGTGCCACTTTGCCTTTGCCACAATCACCATATTGTAAGTCTACTACGACATCAGCTATCATATTATCCCCTTTGTTATGAGAACATTATAACATACTAATCTATTTTTTGATATGTTTCTTGATTGGCCTTCCTGGGTTCTTGGCCATATATTGGATGATTTCTTGGAGGTTATCGATTCTTTTACTTATTTTTCTTACTATAAATGTCACTATTCCCATCCAAGCCGCAGACGACAGTATAAAGGTCAATATTATGTAAAAAAGCGTCATAATCACTCGCCTTCCGTCTCCCAAGGTGCGGGAAGGTCAGGATTAAGTAAATCTTCTGTTGACACTTGATCGTATTTCATATACTCATCCTCATCTTCGCCAGCTTTTGAATACTCTTCACTTAAATCTTTTTCATTCAAATACTCTTCTATCTCGGAGACAATTGAAGTCTTTTGCGCAATATCTGTGCCAAGATAAGAATTTATTGCAAAATCTAGCGATTCACTTAAACTTGCCGACTGTGGTTCAGGGTAATCTTCTGGAATATACCCTTTACTAATCAAATTATAGTGTATCTGTTTCAAAGCATTCAACAATTGCCCGTCAGAAGCTTCGCCCCTTGCCCAAATCATAACCATTTCATAATGATTCAATAAAGCATCTGCCGGCTCTGACTCTTTGTGCTTTTCTGCAATTCTTAGTAGATCTTTGGTAACATCTTGTAAGCTATCGAGTCTTTCTACTTTCTTTTTTTCAATTTCCTTTTCAACTGGCAATATATACCCTTGAATTGTTGCGACTGCTATCTTTACAATTGACTCATACTGTTTATCTATAAATGTAATCACATCTTTTATCAAAGCCAGGCTTTCTTCTGTTATCGAAAGGTCATCTATTACGATTGCTATCTCCCCGTTTAAATCTTTGACTTTTTGAGTCAATAAATTAAATTGGAGTGTTTCGGGTATCGTCAATTCTTTAATCTCGGCCTGTGGTATACCAGGTAAAGGCAATTGTTGCTTTAAAGCTTTGATAATCTCTGCGTTTAACTTAGAAAGATTATTTTGAAGCAGTGAATCCAATTCAGGGTCATACGCGCCTCCCATTCTCCTGTCAAAATTGAAAGCTCCTGCGCCCCCTCGCATATACCTTCCACTTTTCCAGTTTTCAATATTTACTTGCGGGATCGGGAAAGGTGGAGATTCAAACCGGAGTTCATCGTCTTCATCAAACTCTTTCTCACTTGACATAGTAAAGAATCTCAGGCCTTCGTTGAAAGCATCTGCATTTATTGCTGCAGCGCGTATAGCAGATGGCTTAATATAGCCTTCTTTCGCAAGCACCTTTCTAACGATCCTTTCAACTCCCTCTTTTTCATCCATATCAGACAACTCTTCTAGGAAAGACTCGTACCCATCGGGATTAGGTTCATAGGCCTCTGTGCTTACATCAAGTCTGATAGAAGTTTTATCATTATAGCTACTAAAGCCTACATCATCAAAGTAAAGAGAGGCTTGATTATCTAGCGCCTCCTTTATCTCTTCTGCTAAAGCGCCCTTCCCTTGCCAATCGTCTGGTAGTTCTCTTATGAACTCACTATCCCGTATTTCTACTTCCGTTCCACCAGAAAAGTACATATAATCATCATCCACGTCGGCGTTATAGAAGTAGTTTTTAATTCTATCTGCGTATTCCTCTTCTAGAGCTTCGATCTTTTCTTCGTATCCTGGTGTTGGAGGGTCACTTAGTATTGATTGGTACATTTCGTCTGTGATGGTTTCTATAATTCTTTCGATTTGGTTGTCCTCTTCATCGTCCAACTCCCAGAATTCTCTGCTGCCGTCGCCGGCTACGCCACCAGTGCCGGGCAAGAACTCAAGATTTCTAGCAATCAGCTTTTTAAAATCATCTATGTCCCCATATTCTTCATCCACGGCATCGAAAAATGATGAAAAGTCTCCTTCACGGTCATAAACTAACGCTATCTTTCCATATTTATTGCCGTCTTCTTGTTTCAAGACATTTTTAAGATGGACCATCGCGAAAGACATTCCGTCCGCCGTATATTCGTTGAAGTAATTTTTGCACTCAGTTGCGGATATGCACCATCTGGTCGCCATACCATAGTATATTGAGGCAAATTCAGTAAGGGGGCGGCGAGCTATGATACCGTCATCGTCATAAATACCTTCAGATTCTTCTCGTGCTTTTGTTTTTCTTTTGTTTTTTTCTTGTTTTTTTTCTTCTGAACTGGACTCTTTTGATTCAACAGCATCTTTCAAGCTTTCAAAATCATATTTGTTGACGTCTTTTTCTTCTAATGCCGATTGAAACCTTTCAAATTTCTTCATAACATTCACCATACTGTCTATTAACGCTGGGATGGGCGACCCCTCCGAGCGCAGGGCATTTTGAAAATGCTGAATACGATGTGTGTCAGCTTTTATCTTAGCTTCTATTTGATATCTTTTTTCAATCTCTTTCATTACAAACTGTAGGTATTTTGAAGGTGCCTTGTCATCTATAATAGTTTCTAGTTTGTCTCTAGCCAGGCCAAGCCAACCAAGTTTTGTAATGTTTGGGTATTTTGCTTTGATATCTTTGATTCTTGCTTCAAGAAGCAGCCCATCGAAATATTCTACGACTTTTTGTTCGTGCTCATCAACTTCGATGGTATGGGGGTTGGGGTTTCGATATATATTCCAGACCATTTTCTACTTCCTTGTAAATACGGCTTTTCCGCCCTGCATTTTAAAATTAACTTCTCCGCCGAGCGCTTTCTCAGCTTTTGCTTTTAAGTCTGCAACTCGTTCTTGCTGTGCTCTAAGTCTGGAACTCACGCCATTAATTTTTTTAAAGCCAGTTTTAGATACAGCAGACTTTCCATCTTTTGAGACTACCAGTTCTGACTTGGCCGACTTTGCTTTCTGCGCGGCGATGTCGTCAATTTTATCTGAGATAATATCAGCGGCTGAATTTATGGACATGTTGTTTGTAGTTTTTTGGTCGTCACCAACTTTATCTGCGATTTTGATGACCGTGTTTGTGACCATATTTACAATATCTTTATCACCTTTTGTACTTGTGCCAACAGTCTTTGTTAGATTTGAAACTGCATTTGCAAGTTTTAGAACCCCGGCGTCACTGTCGGATACTTTAACGTCTATAGTATTTGGATCTTTAAACCCTAGCTTGTTCATTTTTTTATTCATAACTTGGGTGATTTGCGCTGCAGCCTGACTAGGAGATATTTCAGCTTGTGCTGTAGACGGGACAGCACCTGCTGCAGCCATCATACCCAATCCTGCCATACCCATTTTGGCTTTTGATCCAATGTTTTTCGCAAAATCCATCAAACCCTCGTCAATCAAGCCTTGGTCGATCATTCTTTGTATTTCTTCGTAGACTAATTGGGAAATCTGTTCTTCTAGGCCCTCAAACTTTCTAATCAAAAGGTCTTCTGCTTCATCGTACCCGTTTGCAAAGACTTCACCGTCTAGCATAAACTGATCGCCTGCACCATTGTAGGAAAGCACTTCACCAGTTGGTAATGTAACTGGCCCTTCTCTGGCTGCTTTATCAAGCATCGCAGTTATCTCATCACTCGTTTGTGTGAAGCCTTCAGGTTCGTTGTAACCAGGATCAGAGAAACTGGGGTCATCGGTTGGTCCCCTGAAGCTTTGCTCATTTTTAAAGCTACGCCAATTTTCTATTATAAGTTTCATTTGTATATCCTCGCATATCCTTCTTCTATAAGTAGATTGTTTATATTAACTTCGTCGATGAAAATTTCACCTAAACATCGTCCGTATTTACCAACACCGTGAGATTTTAGCGTAAACTTGCCCTCTGACCCCTCTAGAAGCTCTTCTAAGCGACGTTTAGCCTCAAGCCCAGCCTCTTTCTCAGATAAGTCTCTAGTTCGCGTCTCAGGGGCGTCAATTCCCAAAAATCTTATTCTTTTTTTCACAAAAGTGCTGAAACCCAAGTCGATTTCTGCATCAATCGTGTCTCCATCGATAATTTTTATTAAATTTGCTGCGTAGATGAACATTATTGTCTATTTTTGGCGAATTTCCACCACTCCTCTTGTATTTTCACAGTTACAGGTTCAGATTTACTAAACGACATCTTCCTGTCGTAAGCAAGGTGCTTCAAATTTGATAATTTTTCTAAAATTCCAGAATTTCTTAGAATTTTGAAGGCCAGATTCTCTGTTGAATAGATTCCACCATCGGAAAGTCCAGAAGAGCGCATATGTCTTATCTTTCCTCTGATTTTTTCTGCTGCATCAAAGGCTTGGCTGTATTTTTTGTCATCAATATGGTCCTCAACACACTCAACTTCTTTTGCGAGTGCTTCAGCTTTGATAGTCGCGTTGTTGAGGTCTAATTTTTGCTCGGTTTTGGTCGGGGTGGTCAACCATTTATTTTTCAGTATGGAATAAACTCCATTTGCATAGTGTTCTTCATTGATATCTTGAAAATACATCTCAACTTCGTGGCCATATATAAAGATATCGTGTCTTTCGTTCCATTGTGCTCTTTTCAAATCTAGAAAATCTTTAACTAAGGCTTTATCTGAAACAAATTCTGAAAAGTCTAACAATATATGCAAGTCGACGTCCGATTTGGTGTGCCAGTTGTAGCTGGCCAAAGACCCGGTGAAGGTGACGTCTTTGACTTTGCTGCCCAACTCTAGGGAATCTATGAAATCCTTGGCGATATTCAACAATCTTTGCCTTATTTTTTCTTCTAGTTCGTTGTTGACCCAAAAGTTTTCTTGTAACTCATCGTTTATGCGTATGCCCGAGGTATCAAGCTCTGCCTCTTCAAGGAAATCTTTCCAGTTTTTATTAAAATTCATCATTTTTTACTACTTCCAGTGCAACTTTTTCAAATTTGTTGGGATTTTTAACGCTCTCAACATCTCTAAATAGGTATTCGGTGTGTTCATCACTTAAGATTATGTCCCCATCGATGTATCTTGATGTATAAAAGATGATATTTTCTATTTCTACCACCTTTATTGGTAAACCTAGGCTTAGTGCGGTCTCTTCACGAACTTCTCTTCTTAAACCTACAATCAGACCTTCTCCAACGTGGGTGTGTCCGCCTGGAAGGTCCCACTCGCCAGCAAACTTTTCCACATAATCGCTTCTTCTTAGGAATAATACTTTGTTCTGGGAGTTTACAATGATCGCTTTTACTACCTGTTTAGAGTCCTGCTTCTTTTTCTGCTCTAACAAGGAATTCCAACTCTTCAATATCTCTTTCATCATAATAAATAGTTTGCGAAACGGCCAAAAGGAGTGGCTTTTTTGTTGACTGGGGGGTATTTATTGTATGAAATTAATAATGGAAAATTGGCGCGGGTTTTTAAAAGAATACGCACCCATCAAAGATCGTCCGGCGATCAGTGTATACCCTGAGCCGGGTATGCTATTCAACTCAGTATCTGGTGAACCAACACAACACTTTTACGACCTGTTAAAATCTATAAATGACAACAAGTCTTTAATGATGTCAGAAGACGACCCCTACGTGGACAATTGGCTTGAAAGTGTTAAGGCTAAAACCGAAGAGGCCTTGAATTCATTAAAAGACACCAGTCCACAAATGAGTGAGAGGGAAGTTGCCAAACTCAGACAAATAGAAAAAGCTGCAGCAGAAGTGCAACAAATCATTCGAGCTAGGAATGTGTCTGATCCGAGCGTCCCCACGCTACAGGATTTCGGACCATCTCAGGGTTGAAAGACTTATATTTCTTTTTGGGCTTCTTGTTTTATATTTTATTCTTATTATTCGCGATACCCACAATTCCAAAAGAAAAATGCAAGAACATAGGGCATCAAAGGTACATGTACTTTTGCGTTAAATATTGCAAAGATAGCAAATAAGTTATAATCTTATTAGGTGTGTGATTATTTGACCAACTCCCTCAAATCTTAAATCACCCTTTCCTTCTTCTACTACAACCATGGTTGGTGTTTGAGATATTCCCATCATTCCCGATATTTGCCTAACCCACAGATCGTTCGTGTTAATCACCATAACCTTATGCATCAGTTTCTTTTCTTTCAGGTAATGCATCAACTTAATACAGGGTTGGCAACCTGGATTGGAGAATATAACTCTGTGAGGTCTTGTTACGTCAAGTAAGGCGCGATTAATAAAACTCTCGTCCTTGTAAAACCCACCAGATCTTAAAACATTTTGACCTTCGTAATCTACAGAAATCTCCGATCTTCTTATATTTTCTGTAGAAGAACACGATAAAAACAAAACTAATGAAGCAATAATGAAAACTTTCATTTACTAGTCCTCCGATTTTTTACTTTTTTCTTCAAAACTTTAACTTGAACTTCTAAGTCGTCAATTCTGGAAGTTAAGGAATAGTACGAGGAGCCAATGCCAATACTTAATGTGATTATTGTTATGAGGGTACCAATATTTAACTTGACGTTCATACAGGTATGTATCACTGAAGAATTAGTTAAGGTAGGTTTTTATGTTCTTGATTTCTGTAAAGTGGTTAAAACATAGGGGTTGGTATGATTCCTTGCCACCGAGCTGGACTTCTCCACTACCCTTGGCCAATCTTCTTGTGTAATACGCATCTTTTTCACACTTGGCACACACGGCAGGGCAAATTTCAATCTTTGTAGCGAACGGCATAATCTTTGAAACCTCGGACAGGCTGTATGGATGAGACGTTAGTTGCAGGGTTGAGACCAATATTGTCTTGCCGAAAGAAAAAAGTTCCAAGAGAGCATCGGCCGAGTGTGGTATCATAAACATTTCATCAACAGCTATTATATCGAAGTCAAACGATTTGGCGGCGATTTGTGCTCCATCCACTACAGAAAACGACTGTACCTTCTGACCTTTGTGCGTAGACACAGAACCTGTCGAATACCTCTGATCTATACTGGGCTTGAATAATATAGTTTTTTTGTTTTGGTATTGGTACCGTTCAAGATCTGCAAGAAGTCTGGTAGTCTTCCCGCCGAACATAGGACCGGTGTATATTTTAAATTCTGGTACGTTCACTAGTAAGATTCCCTGATGAGAGCGCCGTTACTCCAGCCTTGTACGTAGGGTCCGTCTTCTGACGAAAGTTTCTTATGAACATCGATCACATCGTTAATAGATAAAAGGGACAGTACTAAAACCTTGCTTGAGTACATATATAATTCATCTAATGATATTTCATTTTTCTTCAAAAATTCCAAGTGATTGTTTGGATCATATATTACGATTACGTGATCGATGCTGTGGAAATCTCCTATCCACTTTTCCATTATCTCTGCATACGACACTGCATATGATGTGTGAAAGTGAAACGGCTTCATTTTGAATGCTTGTCCGCGATTGTTTGAGACGCCCAGGCGTCGGGCTTAACCTTACATTGGAAGCCTGCTCCAGCAACATACCCCTTGAGCATATCTGCATACTTAGAAGTTCCCTTTTTAGCTTGAAACGGCGAGACATCAAGATGTAGTTCCATACGGTCTGGGTTGATGGAATAATTTTCCCTTAAAAGCTCAGCCAACTCCACTGTCCTTCTCACTTCCTCTGTTATTCTTGTGGGTAGAGTCCGAAAATGGTTTTTTGGAATGTAATCTCTGGCAAAGAAATATTTGCTGGATATCCCCCTACCATAAACACAAATGACAGTGGCGAATGTTATTTTATGTGAAGTTGCAAATGAATCTGTACCTATAAACAATTTAGCTCCCTTGTTCACGAACTTACTGCAGACACCAACAATTGATTCTAGATCAACATCATCGCCAGAGGCGCTCTTCCATTCCATCCTGGAAAATTCATTTATTTCAGGTATCTCAACCATTCGAACCGCTTTCTGTTTTTGAGGTAGCCTATTACGTGTTCGTTCCTATAGGCCTCCATCTCAAATGGTGAAGCCCTGTATGCATCTTTGCCGTTTTTTAACTTTACCATATAATAGAGCCAAAATGCAAGGTATAAAATCCAATGTCCGATAAATAATAATTCTTTTTGCTGCAACCAATGAATACATTCATGCTGTTTCGTTGATTCCGAAATCTTTCCCCGACTCCAAACAAACGGACCAAAGGATATGGCCCATATTGTGATCGGTGCAATGTAACTTAAGAGTGCCGGCACTCTACTATCTTCTATAAAAATTGGTAATTTCATAAGACCCCTTTTCTATTATGTGAAATGTAATTGCCAGGCTCACCCAACACTGCGACCAATAAAAGTCCAACCTGGGTCTCTGCCGCGTACTTCCTCTTCGGGTTCCTTTTCCGGCACGGGCTCAACCTCTACCTCTGGCTCTTCTACCTCTGGCTCTGGTTCTTTTTTCGCTTCAGGTTCCGGCGTCGGGCACGATATTCTTGCCCATTTGCAAGCCTCTGGCATATCATCATACAACAAGGGTCTGCCGTTAGGGTCTATAGAAAGCCAGACCTGCATTTGTGCAGCAATAGGAAAAGTCTGGTGGAATTTTTTATCAAGAGCAACCACCTCACCTTTGGAAAGTGGTCTGCCTAATATTTTTACAACTTTCTTGAGTTTTGATTTGCTAGGCGCACCACCTGGTAACTTTTTCTCGTTAATAAATCCACGCCAGTTTTCCATTATGAGTTTCATTTACTATCCTCCAAGTCAATGCAAGTAACTAGTCGCCTAGTCTTTGATATTCGGGTACAAATATTTTTTAGCTATCTTCTTAGCTTCTTTGTTGTCACTGGGGAAGTGTGCACCTCTGATAATTCTAGACTTTTCTATCTTCTCAGCAATATCAAAAAAAGATTGTTGGTGATCTGAGTGTTTGTCTGATAAATAGTATGCCATAGTCCAAGCCTGAGCAGTGTGCCCACTCGGAAAAGATGGTGAATCATCAGAATCTGTCTTTATCGACTTGACGTCATACCCAACTAAGTGTCCAAGTTGTTCGGGACGGGGCCTGTCATATCTTACTTTCAATTTTAAAGTAATTAAAGAAACGTCGCTATAAATCTCTTTTAAGAGATCTTTGTCATAATCCAAGCCTTCGCTATCAAGGTACTTGAAAAACATCCGCAGAGGCTTCTTGTCGGCCTCTCGAAGCTCATCCCTGTCCATTTCTGTGTTAGTTGTCATTGCGTTTAGAACTTTTTTAAGTTCTTGCCTGGTTGTTTCGCTATCGTTATCGGGAAATTTAGATATCGGAAGATCAGACAACCTTATATCTATGACTTTTGGTGACTGAGATAGTTGCTTTTTAAACGATCGGTCTTTTATCTCGCCAAACTTAAGATTCTTGATATCCTTTTTTTTATTCTCGGATAAGAAGTTATTCCAATTTTCCATTATGAGTTTCATACTTCACTCTTGGCAAACAAATATCCATCATCACCATCGTGTGATTCTACCACAAGAATGCCATCCTGTTTAGTGAAGGTTGGGTGTTTTGTTGTCCATAACACTTCAAACTCTTCTTCAAAGGCATTCTCGCCTTGTTGTTCTATATATCTGTCTACGTCTGGTGGGCGCATTTCGTTTTCATAACCAGCAGCATAGAAAGGATTTGTAGTTACCCACGTCGCTGGTGATTCAGGAGTTAACCCGTACTTCTCTAGCCATCCTGCAAATTCTTCTTCGGTTGTGTTTCCTCTGTCAAACTCTTCTTCCATCAGTTGAGCAATGGGAAGCGTCTTTCCTCCGAACGAGGACCATAAGGGAATGTTGCCTTCCAAGCTGGCAGTGCGATTGTGATCATGATCCTTGTAGCTCTCTGTGAACTTCCTGAAGTTTTCCATTATGAGTTTCATACAATAAATAGTTTACTTTTCATATATGGACATATATCTTTCACCGCGATCACACAACATAGTAACAACAATGCCACGAGGATCTTTGGCAGCAACGTACCTTTCGGCAGCCAATATATTGGCACCAGATGATATACCAACAAGCAAACCTGTCTCTTTTATAAAATCTTTCGCTCTGCTTATTGACTCTTCCGTTCCAACGTTGATAATACTGTCCATATCTTCTGAGGAAGCTAGGAAGTCTTTGCCATCTGCGATTCCCTGGATCCCATGGGGCGATTCAAGCGGTTTGACCATACACACGTCGACACTAAGTTGGTTCTTGGACACGTACTTCCTGACACCTTCTATAGTACCGCCAGTTCCTGCACCGTGAATGAAAGCAGACCAACTACGATTTGTGGCTATAACTTGTTTATGAATTTCTGGCGCTGTCTCTCTTTCGTGGCACTCCACGTTAAGAGGGTTGTCGAATTGTTTTGGAGACCAGGCCTTTGAGTTTGCCATAAGGTAAGCATTGCGCATACCAATCGCGGCCAAAAAATCATCATTTGGTGCATCGATAATCTCGGCACCATATATTCTCATCATCTGCCTTCTTTCTTCGGACATATTTTTAGGCATAAATATAACACACCTCATCCCCAGAGAAGCGGCAACCATAGCGAGAGCGATGCCAGTATTCCCGCTGGTTGCATCACACAGTATCGCATCTTTCTTAATATTACCCCAAAGCTGAGCCTTTCTAATAATATAAGATATCATTCTGTCTTTAACCGAACCAGAAGGGTTGACAGTCTCTAATTTTGCATATATTCTGTCAGAAACCCTAACGAGGGGGGTGTCTCCAACTAATGTTCTTAAATTTTGCATACTTCTACTGATCACCCCTACACTGCCAACCACAAATTAGCAACTGTAAAAAGACTATGGAAGCCACCAAAATTGATAAAATGTTGCATACCATACATCCTACTCCTTTTTCAAGATTTTTTCTATCTTTTCTATGTAATTTCTCATATAATGGTCATCAATCGATTCGTTAAACAGATTAGACCAGGTTCCAGTAACCAGCATTCGGTTTGCGTTGTGTTTACTGAGCCACAGCCAACGCCCACCGGGTTTTAATATAACTTCAACACCAACGTGGCGATAAGTGCCGTGTATTGCTGAGATTATTGTTAACGGGGGAACGAGAGGGACGATATCCTTATTATCTACGATTCGTATTATTGGTAAGTCCCAATATTTCTTTACACCCTTCTCGTTTGTTACTTTGGGTTGCCCAAAGGTGACACATTCTTCGAGAGTGCCTTCAACTGAGTACATCATAGACAAGACGGCGGCGGCAGCACCGCCCAATGAGTGCCCGGTAACGCGAATTTTGTATCCTGGTACCAGTTTTGGCTTAAGATCGTTGTATACGGCCGTTGCGAGCTTGTGAAATCCCTTGTGAACCCATATTCCCAGGGTTGGATCCTTCTCTTTTAGGTATTCTGCATCAAGTTTTACGTTTGTTTTATTTGCGGTGCCTTCAATTGCGACCCAATGGAGTTTATTTTTGTGATCGGTGATCAAAATGACGCGAGATTCGACACCATCGAGTATTTTTGTGTATAACTCCTCGCCAAAACCGGAAATTTTTTCAGATTTTACATCTTTTTCGCTTTTATAAGCCAGATCGCTAAGTTTTGCGTACTTTTTGACACGAGGCCAGTCAATTTTGCCTTCAGCGTCCTTGATTCCCCAGCAGGATTGGAGCAAAGGGCCGCAGCCCCAAACAAAGGCAGCAACAAGACCGAGTGATAAAATGAACTTAAGCATAAGAAAACCTCCAAAACGTGATGTTATAGATAGTTTTCAAGAAGGAAGATGGTCGCGTTTTCGCGATTTTTCGCGAGAAAAATTTTTTATATATCGACTTTTTCGGTAGGGTTTTGCTCCATCCATTCACGAATAAGCAGTGCTATCTTCTCATCTAACTCTTCTTTGTGGTCATCGGGGGTAGCATCCCACATTTCATCCGAATTGCGGAGCGCCTCCCAAGGTAATAA
>Ga0209658_1000033_pt1 | contig 124913 bp, 124 predicted proteins | sample SaaInlV_150m_DNA_6_FD_184656 | JGI IMG/M metagenome (GOLD analysis project Ga0209658, IMG submission 184656) | Marine microbial communities from expanding oxygen minimum zones in the Saanich Inlet - SI037_S4LV_150m_DNA (SPAdes) (version 2) | ecosystem: Environmental > Aquatic > Marine >...
AAGAAGTACATGCATCCCAATAAATGGGCTATGGCGTGTTCAACACCGATTAAGTTGACAGATAGTTTTGTAGATTCAGATGATGAGTCATAATATTATTAAAAAGTTAAACTAAAGTGTTCATTAAAATACCTTCCTTTCCCTCCTTTTTTAGCCTTTGACGACGTTACAACGGCCTTACTGTCGTCTACCTTCTTCTTCCCTTGCTCTGTCTCGCCTCTTGCTCTTTTTATTTGGTCCTTCATCCAAAACGCCTTGGAGTATGGCTGTGTCGGGTTGGTGGGGTTGTTCTCGATTAGTTTGTTCAGTGTGTCTTGGGCTCTAACTAACTCTGCGTTGGTTTTCTCGAGGAGCTTGATATATTCTGTCATGTTGGTGACGGAGCCAGCCGGCACGGATACGTAGTTGACCGGTGGTGGCCTTCTCATTTCGGCCTCCAGTCGTCTTCCGTCTTGTACAGCATGCCCAAGTAATCCCAACGCTGTTACGAGCGCAACTTTCGTTATGCCCTTAAGCGCACTACATTTCGATTTGCGAGGTTCGTTGTCCTCTCGTGTCGCCATCTCCTGACATTTTTTCATATGTTTCACTTTGAGGCGTTGAAGTTCTTCGGATTCCCGCGCGTCTTTATCGTTCATTGTTTTTATGATAGTGGTCCACTTTATACCGATAATATATTATATTCCATCATCGCAGCTCTAGATTCGTTTATTATGGTTTCGGCTTCCCTGCCTCTGATATTGAACATACGACCCCCTATCTCTGAAGGATTTTCTCTCGCTACCTTTTCTATTTGTTGTTCTTGTTGTATAGTCACATTAGCTGCGATGATTGCCATGAGCTTGGTCCTGCGTGAGGGTTCGCATGTGATTAGCGCATCCCACACAAGCAGGAGGTCATCGAAATGGAACAGTTGTGAAAACCATATTAACAACCATTTAACCGTAATCATTGGGCATATGACATTGTAATGTGGTGTTAGAAAGGCATGCATGCGCGCGTTCTTCAGCCTTATGTGGTTTTTGTAATGTTTAGACCAGCGGTTGGTGTAGCGGAAAAAGTCGTGCGGGTCGTGGTCTGGTATCATGGGTCTCACGATGGAAATGATGGATACCATGGACCACCACGTATCCGCCAGGGCAAACTCGATATCGTTCTTTGAATATACTTTGTATAATATCATAGCGATATAGTTGAACCCCTGTAGGTAGCCATCACAAGGCATGATTTGGACGTACTGTATGAGTAGAGTTTTTATTATTTTTTGTAGTAGTTCGTCACCAGCGGCGAAATGAGTTCTAGGTACATCGGCGTCTATAGTTCTTTGTAAATCTTTATCTATTAAATAAGGATGGTGTACTATTATATTATAATACATTTTACGCGCTTTTTGTATATGCTCATAATCGCCTAGTAAATAGTTTTTCCAAACTTCGGCTCGTTTGCTCATTTGTCTAGGGGGTAACTCAGTTTATAGGGTAACTCAGTCTTCATAAACGACGATTCCGAATTTATCGGCGAGATGGGCGATTGCAAAGGTGACCGTGTGTGCATTGGCATTCGGCGAGACCATTTTGAACCATTCGTAGAACTTGTTATTAATGTCAACCGGTGAGGCGTCAGGTTCCACGAAACCCATATACTGACCCACGAGTTGTTGTACGCGGTAGATGTCCCATTTTTCTTGAAGTTTTCCGACGGTAGCAGGGCCAATGCCTGGTATGTCTTTGAGTTTGGTAGTGTTCCAATTGAATCCTTGGAGAAAGTCCACGAGAGATTCTGCGGTGGAGGAACTTTTACTACCGTCGAAGTTGCGTGTTGGGTGTTGTTCGAGTTTTGGCATTTCGCCAAGCATGTCTTCTTCATCATCGGATAGTTGTAATTCTGTATTAGAACGGGTTAATTTTGGGGCAGCTGACATTGTTGGTTTGATGATATTATAATGATAGCCATTGACACTATCGAATATTCTTAGCGTATCCGAACGAATGCATTGCTTTAGTTGGATTGAGTATATAACATACCCATATATGTTTAGTGTGTATGGAATATGCAACACCACTTATACTTAATATAGAATCCTCGTCATCGAAACGAGACGTAATAGAGAAAGTCAAAGAGTCCCACTTAAAAAGACAGGCCGTAATGTTAGTACCAGTAGACGATATGAGTATGAACACTGCGTTTTTCGTCGCTGATGTTTTTAGACGTAGCGGTCACTTTGTCCAGTCCGTGTCCCAACCCAAAGAGTTGAATATACCGTTTAATTTGGCGCTGTATATATGTTATATGTCAAATACCGTATTAGAGAAACAGATAACACGGGACGATACATTAGAATCGTTACAAAACGAGGCAGAGGTCACAGGCTCGTACAAACTTGTACGCGCGTGTGGTACCGCTTGCTCCACCGCTTGGAAATATTCCCAGTGGTTGATAGAGACAGGTGAATGGAGACAGATGGGCGAATTGAATCTCAATGCTATACCTGTGAAAATAGATGGCAAGACTATATTCAAGACTACCATCCAGATAAATCTTCAGAAAGTCAACGCATGGGGAGTATAGTATATAAGAGGTGCCGCAACCTTTTTAAATGAACTTACAAAATTACAAAGACGCGAATAGTACCACTAACAACGGGACTAATATCATTATAAAACAAGTGTTTATTACTGTTGACCCAGACATGTACGTGACTTGGGATGCATTGTTCATGTTTATCCTACAATCATTGTTATGGTATATCATAATCGCCTCGTGTGTTAAGGGGTTTAAGAAACGTTATACCCAGAGAAACGAAACACCCACTGTCGCAGCCGTTATCGTGCATGATGCGGAAAATGGCACGTCAAGACTCGTCCAGGTGACTGAGGAATAATACTATAAATAAATCATATAATCCTAGTATAGATGTCTATTGTAGCTATAAAAAAATCTGTTTTATTCGAGCGTATCATACCTCAACAGAGCGTATCCTCCCAACAATCTATCGCTACCAGCCAGAAGAGACTCTCTCTCCAGGACGCGCTCAACAATAATGACATGCCTCGAGCACAGAAAGCTGTGAAAGAATATAGAGAGTCGCTAGAAAATATTATGAAAATGTTAGAACAGCACCGTAGCATGACCATACTGACCGAACAGCCACAGTTCGATTGGGGCTGGGGAACCGGCTCGTATATGAGCTCCTGCTGGCAATGGGAAAATCTAATGACCCATGCGGTTGGATATGATATATTTATGACCACAGCCATGAATCTAGCAACCAAATCGAACTTTAAAGAAGCATCCAAAAATTTCCATAGCGCAGGTTCTTATGTTGTATCCGTATTGGAAGATGTATTGCCCAACTGGACCTGGAAAGAAAATCCTTCGATACATATGACCTTTGCTAAATTCTGGAAAAGTAAACTGGAATTCATATACGCCATGAAGGACCTATGCACACTTAACTACGCATACGCTGGCGTTGGTATCACGGACAAGAACGCAATACGGCTATTGTTACGAGTGGAAGGCCAATGCCAGAAGTCTCTAGGACACTGGATAAACGCGGACAACACCGCTCTCATGAACTGGGCCAGAGTATCCCGGGCGTTGTTGTTGGCTCGTCAACACACTGAAAAAGACGAATGGGGTAAAGCTTTGGGGCTTGTAAATGATTGGGACCCTATTCTAAAACGACTTATATCCGATAACCATCTGAATATTATTATGGAAACGTTGGTCACACAGTTGAATGAAATAGTAGATAAGCAAGACGATTGGGCAAAGACCAATAACCATGTACATTTTCTAGAAGTAGAATCGGTACCATTGGAGGATGTAACAGAACTAGAAGAAATAAAAAATAAAATACAACCATTATAAGTTAACGTCTTTAAACGACCAATTTTTAACCTTTACCACCTCTGCTAACTTTTCTTCGATAGAATTCTCAACCGCAAAGGTAATAACATCCAACGACTTCTTCGTCTGACCAATACGGTCCATGCGTCCGATACATTGGTCTCGAAGACTACGATTCATGCATGGTTCGAAGAATATTATCGAACTAGCTGCTGTAAGTGTCAATCCATAACTAGCAGACCGTGTGGTCAGTAAAAACGCTCTACATGTCACATCGTTTTGAAAGGTGTCAATAGCTTTCGCTCGTTGAAACCTGGTCATTGACCCGGTCACCACCACATGCTTGATGTTCGCTTCTTGTAATGCTTGTTGTATGTCTCCCAAAACGACACCGCTTAGACTAGTGAAGATTAAACATTTCTCCTCCGTATTCTGAAACCACTCGACCAGCCGTTTTACTTTTGGAGACCGTACATCGGTCCATTTTTTCAGCTCGTCGATAGTCGTATCCAACACTTCCGTTGCCCCTACCATAGGATGTTCACATATACTAAAGTCTTTGTCCGTCCCTGCCACCGAATCTTCCATCTTGATTTCTCTCAACACGCTATTTTGTAAATCAGCCCGACAACACGGACATTTCTTACGCGCAGTTTGTTGGTGGATAAAGGCATTGTTTATACATTCGAAACAGAATATATGCCCACAAGCAGTGATGGTTGGCGTGTCTATGGTGTCCAGACAGACAGGGCACCGGTGATTGTCCAGCGCTGCCAGGTGACTCTTGACCGTATTTTGGTAGGAAGCTGGAACGTTCGGTAAGTTGAGCGCAGCGGCGCTGGTAATAATAACTGGCATGCCAGCTTCCGAAGTCTTTGTCATCGGACGCCCGTAAGCAGCTGTCGGGACCATCGCCGGATTAAAGGCACAGAACCGCAACCAGGACATCCATTTGAGCCGTTGACTGTAATTATTAGCCGTTGGGTCATTCTCCACACGCTCATCGATTTGTTCGCGTAACAATTTCATCAGCTTTCTATGGCTCTCGTCCGTTGGAATAGTGATAGTAATATCATTGATAGAAGCTGGTTTCAATTGTGATATTGTGGCAACTGTCTGTTTACTCTGGTAAAACATAGACATTTTCATCTGCCTACGGAGAGCGTCTGCTATCGTTGGATACGTTTCAGAATAACTACTAAGCGCATACATTATAGAGCTGATTGAACGGCTAATGTAAGAGTGATGAGGAAGGTTGTCCAATGTTACCCATGGAAATATACGCAGGAACGCAAAGTAAGCACACATGTCCATGCTGCTTTTTACTATAGGAGTAGCCGTTATTACCCATTTGGAAGCCCTATTGGACAATTTAATATTGTTAATGGCTTTGAAGGTTCTGCTGGACATATCGCGTATATGGTGTCCTTCGTCCAGAATGATACGTTTCCAATAGATACCGGCTAAATCCTGGTGTTTAATGTTGGCAGAGTTAGTGGATAGCTCTGAACAAACGGTGCGGTACGTTGTAATGACAATATCACTCTCATCCGTGGCTGAACATTTGCGCCGGTTGCCATAGTATACATTAACCTTTAGTTCAGGTGTCCAGCGTTCGCATTCCTTTTCCCATGTGGATATCATTGTCGTTGGTAATACTATTAGGGTTTTCGTCCGTAGTGCTTCTTCAGCATTTCCCTGGTCATCCAACGTCTTATTCCATTCATCCACTATTTCTTTTTTACGGTCTCTGATGAGAAAAAGCATCTCTTTGGTCTTGCCAGAGCCTACCGCTTGTGCTATGATACCACCAGACGCCTTTGTTTTAATATACGTGTCGAATGTGTCTTGGCTCACTATGTTTCCCAATTCGTGTTGATACATGGCAAACCCGGATGCCAATTCCATTTTAGTCCATCCCTCGCCTGTCCCAGTTGCTCGTTCTTTTTCCATCATCCATTCCAACATTTGAACTTGGTGAGGATATAAATCCGGCCTGTTGTATACGGTTTGGCAGGGTTTTCTGTGGGCCCATTCTAGATAAACTTTTCCCCATTCTACCAGTGTCATTTGGTTGTAATGGTCGTAGTATGCTATACCGTGGTTGGTCATGGCGGGCGTGTTCGGTTCACGCAGCCCCGGGCATTGGTGAATCAGAGATTCAGGAAAATGAACGAATAAATCATCACCTTTGCGTACGGCGTTTATGATATTCTTTAGATGCAACCAGTTCATAGATTCTGCCGCCATGGACCTACCGTCTTTGAATATCAAATCGCTCATGTATAACTTGGTCCGGAAGTAATTTCCACTCCATTCCCGACCGTCGTACGATACAATCTCAGCATCGCGCATGGTAAACACAGAGGCACAGGCATCCAGCCATAATCTCTTTTTACGCCTCATGGATGTATTTGGCCTCTTAAACTGTTTCCAAAGTGGTAACATGAGCTGTGGTAAATTCTTTACCAAGTCGGTGTGGGCAGAGTTCTTCAGCCTGCGTGGCAATCCACATATGAACGAGCGTGCACCGCCTGGCAAACGGTCATCGTCCAACGTCAATTCGTTGTGGTCTATGCCATGGTATTCTAAAATCAATCTCATGCGACTCCACGCTACTGTTTTAGTCCAACGTAGTCTTTTCTGGTTGATACACCGTGGTTCTGGTATGTCTGGAGTCAATCTCAACCCTTCGTGGTATTTATCAGAGTAGTAGAGCAACGATTGCCATATAACTCCCAACGCAGGGCATTTGGATTTCATCACGCGTAAACGGTTGTACATGTTTGGTAAATTACCAACTGGCTGACCTTGACTGTTTATTCTACCCAATTCGTCAGTAAAGAAGGCTCCCTGCTGCTGCTGGTAATCACTATTGGGGTTAAAGGCGCCTGGCGCGTTGTGAAATGCTGGGTCAATCGGTATACAAACATCACCAATGTAATGTTTCATATCGGCTATAGGTCGTAACACTGGCTTTGTTCCGTGTGTTTCACGAATCCAAACGAGCGAGGGGTCTCCCAGTGTTATCCAGCGCGGGTCAGGGTTTTGGTCATCGCGTGATAGCCCTTGGTAGCGTGGTTCGATTTGAATAAACTGGTAATCTGGGTCGTAATCTACCACGCGGTAGTCGTCTGTTCCGATGGTTACGAGAGAGTTGTAAAATGTATGTTCAAATCCGGGGGCACCTACACGTTTAAAACGTTTTGGCATTTGGCCGAATACGGATTTGCGTAGGGCCCAATCTATGGCTGCTTGAATATCACTATCGAATATATTGGCTGCTTCATAGGCATAGTCGGCAAAACCCATAGAAGTAAGAGCCTCGATGGTTGCTTTGTGGTGTTCGTTCATTTAATAAAGATAGAGCTGTTATTTATATAATATTTATTACACATCTTGCATATTCGTCACTTTCTCGAGCCATTGCTTGTATTGTTTCATATAGGCGTTCACAGGCTTAATATTACCAACCATAGTTACAAACTGTCTACGTTCTGACTCTTCACATGTACTCCACCATCCTTCCGCTTGTTCAAAGAATCCATTTTGTAAACTAATCAAAAAACAAATCCATTTAGCGGATTTTATACCGGTCAAGTGTTTTACCACCAACTCTTCGTAATTGGTACCGCCGCTTCCACCATTACATAACCATTCCGCCAACACGGGCGAAGTGTCGTGCGGTCGAAATACTGTCGGGTCTCCACCATACTCCACTAGAATACCAATAAAGCCGTGTGTTTTAGATGCCGTTTTAAACGCCGTTTCACTATTGGGGCTGGCACCGTGTTCCAACAACCACCTCAACGATTCCTCATCGCCGACTCCCTGTTCGAGTATTTCTGTCAGTAGCTCCGTTGATTCCTCTTCCATTTTATCCCAGAATAGTTGTAAATATTTAATATCAGGAGCATAGTGAAACGCTGTCTTATTATCAGAATCACGGAGGGCAGGATTTGCAAAGTTGGCTATGAACCATTTGGCCCATGATTCTCGCCGTTGCATAGCAGTAATATGTAGAATGGTACGCCCGTCATCATCGGTCATGTTTATCCAACCTTTGAGGAATTGACTCTCCTTGTATTCTGTCTGAAGTGCCGTTGCGGATGTCAATAGACCGCGCACCAAGTCATATCGTTCCATGAGAACAACATAGTGAAGCAACGGCTTAGGTTCGTTGAGCGGGCCAAGCACATATGAACTTAATATCACGTTGAGTTGTAGCCAGTGTTTCCCCTCTTCTAGGTCATTCAGATAATCTAAAGCGGGTTGAACGTCTTGACGCATGAATAGAATTTCGTATATTTTTCGTATTTTGACGAGGATGTCTTTCGTCTCCTGGCGTATCCCACCCTCTACTGTACTAATTAAATCAAAAACGGTGACTTGGTGGCCCGTGTCCAACGCCCTCCATGTTTTATCAATAGTAACACCTTGTAAAATACATTTTTCTAGCCAGTCCAATTGCCATTCAACATCGGTCATGAGAATAAGTTGAAACCATTGCCAATCGACCTCGTTGTCTTTCCCTATCTTCTCCGTGAATAAATCCATCTGTTGATTCATAATAATAGTAGTTGCGAGACCCGCATCCTTCCAATCGGTAGATATAATATCTATCCAAACTTTACTAGGGACTTTCTCTGGTATAGATTTTAAAATAGACATGTCTAATAAAAAAAATTAAGTGTTTATAGTAATAATAGTAGCTCCTGTCCAGTCTCTCAAACGAATCCGGAAGCGTTGAACCAAGTCGTCAAAATCTAATGGTGCATAATACTTGTCTTGGAACATTTGACGCTGTGCATACATCCATTCCGAACATTTTGCCCATTCTACTTCTCCAGAATCCAATGATGCATTGACGGTACCCACCTTTTCCACCAATTCCTCGTCACTACTGTCCGCTTCGTACTCTCTAGTGTTTAATTCCACGCCCGCTATCACGTTAAGAAAGTTCATCTCTTCGTCTCCCATATCCACACGCCCATCATAAGGCATTTGCACTGGTATTGGTACGCTATACTCCGTGTAGTTGGGTGGGTTATCTACATCCCACCTGTCCATTAGAGTAGAAAGCAACAGAGGCTCAGGCCTTGGTTGAGCTCGTAAAAGAATCACGGCCTGGGCCAAACTATCCGATTTCTGTTGCGCAGAGAACAACTGTGCCTCTTCCTTCATGATTTCAAGGTCGGCTATGTCAAGACTCTGCTTGACTAAATCAACCATGTTTTTCTGAACTTCTACCTCGTTTTGGCTGACGTTGGTTAGACCACTAAAATAGGCGCTCTGTAGGTACTCGTTCCTTTTTTCTATAAGGCTTTCCAATTTTTTCTGAGCCTCTTCGACCTTTGTTTCCCATTCTTCCTTCTGTTTCTCTTTGTCATTTATGTTCTCTTTGTATACTTGTATCGTTAATTCGTTTTTTTGTTTATTCTGTATTGCTACACTAATCGCTTCATCGTAATCTTTGATATCTTGAGTGTTGTTGGAAACAAGCGGTTCGGCTATTGTACTTTGGTAATCATCGCGTTGAGTCGCGCGTGCTTCTAATTGCTCATTATTGAACAGGTCTCGGGCGTCTTTCCATTCATTTAGTCTAGATTCGAAACGTCTGTCCCTTTCCTCTTTAAACCTCTGTGCTTCGGCCGACAATGCGGATTGTTTGAATTCGTCACTTTTATTGTCAGAGCTCCCATACAATTCAGTAGTGAATGGTGTCCACATATTTAGCACCGGTATTGGTTCTACACGACCTGTGCCTACTCTGTTCTCATTGATAAGGTCTTTGTACTTTGTAGACCATATATTGTAAGCTGAAGTCAGTTTTGTTGATGGTTTGTCGTTGGCAAACTTGCCGTGTAAGATTCGGCTTATCAAAGGTATGAACAATGAACGGTTGATGATAATACGGTTGTCGATTCCCCTGCGAGCCAGCCATGCACAAGTCGTGTATGGGTCATTACGGTTAGGTTTTACCATTTTTTGATATTCACGGACCAAATTGACCCACGTAGAGAAAACTGTAGACCATCCGAATCCTACGTACATTGGTATTCCAGAAGAACAGCTGACTGCCAACAGGACCACGAAAGTCAATATAACAGTAGACTCCGACAACAAAGGTGTGACAACACGGCCAAGGAGACCTCTCTGCCTTAGAACCTGTTCTTTGAGGGCTTTAATTTCAATAGGCTGGTCGGTTAACCAATTGTTGAATACGATAACGTTGACATCGTTTACCAAACAATAACCTATTATTTCTGGACTTGTGGAGTAGATAACAACGTTACCATTATCTAACATGAGCCCTTCGTCCAATGAAATTTTTAGCGCGTTGAGTCTATCGTGAATAACCACCATACGTTGCTTTTCGTCCGTTATTTTCTCAACCGCAATGTTGGCATCGGTAGTCAGCTCGTCCCAACCTAGTTCTGGAGGTCTCCACCATGGAGATTCGTTTCGTAAGGTGTAGACGTATACCAAATGCGGCATGTTCAGAGCGTTTAAACCGTACCTGCCGAATTTAGAGACGCCAGTAGAGCTGTCATCCAACACAACTATTTGCGTGTTACGAAGGAGAGTGGCTGTTGTTTCTGTACGGCTGAGTTTCGCTACCTGGTGAAACCATTTCGTATGGCCGTCCCTTAGCCAGAATTGGGCTGCCCAAGCATACCACCGGTCAATCACGCCAGGCTCTTCGGTAGACCATACCGTTTCAAGCCAAGGCGTCCACGGTACATTCGAACGGGCGTTTTGGTAGGCCTCATAAGCTTCTCCCACATCCGTGATATCTCTCTGCTGTGCACCGGGGGAGTAAAGTATACGGAGAGACTCTGTGTGCTCTTTTTCCAATCGTTCGAGCCGAGCCACCGTTGCCCCGTCCTGTTCAAGGCGTTTTTTGTCTTGTTCGTACTCGTCCTTTTTCCATTCGAGTGCCAATCTATTCTGACGCTGTGATGCTTCTCTCTCCTTGTACAGTTCTTCCGCACCCTTCAAAACTCTCACGTATTCCTCTTCGGTGATGGTAACTGGCGATGAATCTATGGACGCCGGTGGGTCGATGGTGCCCTTGTACAATGGCATGGGCGGTAACCCTTTACCACCCATCGAAAAGCTAGTTAGTGTGGCCAGTTTCGATTCTAACATTTTGTAAACCTCTATAAAGTTTTGTTCTTCCTCTGAGTTTTCTACAATTTTCAAACGACGCAGCAGGCTACGCCATAGGGTAAACAACGCTACGTCTTCGTTCAACGGCCAAGACGCCACGTGTTTTATATACTTTTTCAAATCGTCCAAGAAACGTTTGCGCGCGACTACCAGTGTTTTCTCGTAAGGTATTTGAGTGTCTACAGAAATAGGTTGGATATCATCCACCGTTATGTTCGTCGTGTTCGCCTCCAGGGCTCTTATAGCAGAGTATAAGTATGGTATATCAGTCTCTCCGTTGGTTTCCACCCCTTTGATTGTCTTGACACCCTTGATGATAAAACGAATAAAATCAGGAAAGATATTCGTTGGGGCTTGACCATCAACAGCCCAAAATTTGTTCAACACTAAGAAAAAAAGAGAAGGGTCTTGAAAATAACGATACGCCAAGTTGGCACGGTACGGTGGGGAAAGTTTCTTTTCCCAAGTTAAAGAATGAAAAAGAAGTTCTATATTTCTCGCATTAGTTCCGGCAGATACCAACGTTCCTTCGAAGGCGCGTTGTCCGGGATATTGTGACATTAAGACAAAAAATATATACTTTATACTTTACTTTTAACAAACCACAAATGTCTGTTGATTGGTGACGGTGTGTATTTATATACAGCGATGATGGAAGGGCCCGCGGTGTCCAAGACACTGGTTTTAAATGTCATGTTCAACGCCCTATCTCCATCTATAGTTAACTCGAAACAATCTTCCATCCTGGCCATGATTGTTTCGTTTTGTTCGCTCGGTGTTGGCCCGCGCCATGTTAACGATATGGTCTCGCCGTATACCACCGAATGTTTCCGCACGCCGCGTGTCTGTTGGTTTATACCCACTTGACCTTGGAAATATAACAATCTACCAGCTATAGGGTCCCACAACTTTCCAAACCATATGGTTCTACCATCAACGTACCCGTCATGCTCATCGATTCGACGACTACTCAGTGCCAGTGGTATAAGAAGTCCGAACTGCTGTTGCATGAGAGATTCTTTAACATTGTGTCCCGCAGGATACGGTTTAGGTATGAACATTTTTGAGAATAGCTGCGAGGCACCTGCTGCGGCCAAACCAGCGAAGAAATGCATAGGTATGGCTTCTTCCATCGGTGGAGCGCTAGAGGCAAACCACGAATAAATAAAGGTAGACGCTACCGCTGGGGAGGCTACTTTGTTGTTCTCGATAGAAGCCAGAGCCACCATGGCGCCAGTTGTCATTTGCACTTGCTGTACACTAGGGTCGTATCCCATACCCAAACACATCATAGACATACAAGCAGCCGTAACCAGTGTGTTCTTAATACTCTGTGCCGTGTTCTTTCCCGCAACCGACATAATAACTATACGGTCTTTGGCAGCCATCCCGGGGGTCGTGTTGTAGCACACTCGAAACTGTTTAAGAACATCAAAAATGTTATACGCCTTTCCACTGTAATCTATTTGTTTGAGTTTTGCCCAATCATCCCATCCTTGCGTCTCTTCTTCAAATTCATAATCAGGGTAGCTCCTCTTAATTACATCCTGTGGTGTAGGCGTTACTTCCACAGCATCACGGACCGCACCGCCGGTGGTCGAGCGCGTGTACATGGTCTCTAAATCATCTACTACAACAAATGTTTCAGAGTTGTAGGTGAATATAAAACCTGGTGGGTAATGTATGTTCTTTGCGCGTGAGTTTGAACTTATGTGATTAGTCGAATATAATAAGTCAGCATTGTCGGTGTTAAACCATATCTTTCGCCGCCCACCTCCTTGTCGTCTGTACGAATTAGGTTCGTATATGGTATTGCCACCATCTCTAAGTTTGAAACGTCTAGACTGCTGAACAAATTCGTTCGCAGTATTCTTAAAGGGATTGTTCTGTTTCGTCGCACCAAAGGCCCACGCGTACCAGCTCTTCCTGTCCGAAACGTAGCGTTGAACGAATAAATCATTGTCAGGGTCCACACTTGAATCAATTATTGCTGCTAGTGTCTGACCCACTACAATAAAGGAGGTGATAAACATAGACCGCTCGATGTTCATGGCGTAGGTTGGAAGGCTGGCAGAGTTAGGACTGCTCCATTTGGCATAGAGAGCCAGCCCAGCACTAGTCAACGGGGCTAACCCCACCTTTACCAAGTCGATAGCATCCACAGTTCGCATGCCTTCCTTGGACACGCGTGAGTCACGGTCTACAAATAGTGAGGCCACCGACATGATACCCCAAGCCAGTACCAACCAATTCATTTGATTGTACATGCGTATCTCTGTTGCGTAGCAAGTTACCTGACCCTGTTGCCAGTTGGCTGCCATGGTATCCATCAACACCTGGTCGGAAGGCAGCTCACTCTCCGCAAATCCCGCTGTCAACATCGCGGCTTTGTTTCCTAGCCATTTTTCCAGGTCGCTAAGGTACCCTTTGTCTGAAAAGGTCTGTATAGTATCGCCTAGCCCATTGGTGGAGTTAAAATCTCTTTCGTACTTTTTAAGAATGCTTTGTATACCAAGGCCTTCTTTTTGAGCCCAACGTATAGCGTGCTTATGTAAACGCCTGTTTAACTCGTCGTATACGATTTCGCCATTAATTACGTAACCTTTTTCGGTAAGACCGGCAGCGTTGTATATTGATTGGTCCGAGAAGAATTCCACGTCCGCGTTGGCGAAATCAGCAGGTATCAACCATTGTTGGGCGAGTGGGGATATGACAGGCACGTACCCGTTTGTGGTTATCAAGCTAAACACTATTTTCCTGAACCAATCACAACCGGGCAGTATGGTAGTCAACACTTTGCCATTTTTGCGTATGGTAGAGATTGGATTGGATATTCTCCACAGAAAGGTTTTATGAAGTACCGCCAACACTCCCGGAATCATCTTGAGACCTAAACTTTTGAAAAATCCCCTAGAAGCCATAAAAGCCTTTACCTCATCGTTGTCTTTTAAAGTACTGAGGGCAGCGTACAAACTAATCCCTTGAGGTGGGTATGCCGGTGGGATGGCATTGGGCCAGTCATCTCCCACCACGGTCATGAATCCAGCCGTGCGCGGGTCTTGTATAGGCACCTCGAGCCCCTGCTGCCATCGTTGACACAGCATTTTTACCAATCTCCAGTTCCCTCTATTATTGTTAGTGTGTGGCCATTTCTGTAAATCGTATATCAAACGACTTGGGTCTCGATACTGGTCATTTAACGCGTTCCACATAGCTATTGGAACGTTCAATATGTTTACCAAGCGTCGCAGCTGGTATTGTCTTCCTTCGTTGAAATCACGTATAATCGCATCAATCTCATCTTCCACTACAGGCTGTATATTTTCCTGTTCAAGTGCGTTAACAAGCCCCTGGTCGTTCGCGACTGCGTCTTGGTCCACTGCCGCCCTATCGACGTTTCTCGCTGGTGTGCGAGCCCTTCGCCTATTACCATAACGATACCGCACCACACCATCATCGCCCCGGGTATAATCGCTGGCACGGGCCGCTGATTTTAAAAAACCTTTGGCTTCGGAAGGATGGTAAAGGACAGGACCCGGTTCTGCCCCCAGTTCTCTCACAGGATTCAACTCACGGCAAAACTGAAGCATCTCTGGCACCAGCATATCAATACAATGTTCGTACCACTCTAGCAACTCTGCCCTGACTTCTGGCTTACACTCGATGTTTATATATTTTTCATCCTTGAAAATATGCGATTTCATGTCCATCAATAAGTGTTTTAAATGGTGCGAGTACACCATAGCCGTCCGTTTATAGCTGTTGAGACTCAGCTTGTATTCTCCGAACGTAGTTTCTGGCCATTCGTCCTTGTGGACATACTTTCTCAACTCTTCTTTATTTTCTTTGGACAGTATCTCAGATTTTGGTACAAAGTGGTCCATGTCTTTAAGCATTTCCGATTGTACTTCTATTGCGAACGTCTCTACGATTTCATTCTCCAATTGCTTTCTAGTCTCTTCTAATTTATCGTCAGTTAGAATGAGCTTCGCGTTTGCCCGGGCGGCTGAGTTTTTGTAATAGTATTTCCATTTCAATTGTTCCCCATACCCTTCTACTTCAAAATATTCAGGTGGTATGGACACTCCACTCGTCTTGGTGTAGCAGTCGAGTGGTAACCGAAACATGCCCGCTTGACGACGGAGGTCTGCCGCCAACTGGTCTCGTATCGACAAATTGTCATCTTTACTATTCCAAGTCTTCGACCGTTTGATAGCAATGGTTCTGGCTACATTCATGTCCTGGTGTTCGGTTGCTGCCAGTAGATGGCCGACATCACCATGAACATCGTCCATGTTACCGTTTAGGTCGTGGTTGATAGACCCAAACCCATTGATTGTCTCCTTGAGCAATAACTTTAAACGCTGGTCCAATATATTGAACGCGACATCGGTATCAAAGAGTGGGTCGGCGTGCCACTCTTTATCAAAGTCGTGAAATGAATGCATTTTGGTGGGGAACAGAACAAAGGGCAACGGTTTGGTATCTAGTTTTGTTCTTACAACAAAATATAGATAGGTTCTCCCGAATTTGTCGCGCTGCGCTTCTTCTATACGTTTTTCGAAATATTTTATATCGCTATCGAGGTCGTCTTTGTTCTTGTACTCTTCAGGGAGGGCTAATCCTTTTCTTAGGTTTTCCCTAAATTTTAAAAGACGTTGAAACTTCATGTTCAGACCTGGTTTGTGTTGAGTTAGAAAAAGGGCTTCTTCGCCCCGGTACGTTTCGTCGTTTTCAGCATTATACTCGCTAATATACCCCGGTTGTAATCGGTCACTCTCTAGCCTCATCCATTCGTAGTCTGTATCGCCTATGGGTATTCTAGAAACGGTAAGGCTCGATTTATTAAGAGAAAACTTCATCCCTACTCCTTTCGGCTTTACCATGTGCCAGGGGCCTTCCTTTACAACAGAGTCTGTGAAGGTCCGTTCCTTGTGTAAGTCGGGTTTCGGTTCTGTTGTGAAACCACGGTACAAATTGGCTGGTGAGTACCAGTCACGTCCGAATGTTTCTGGCAATGCATTTCTGGATTTGAGAATACGTACCATATCTTCTATTTTTTCATTTCTCGTTCTTTCCTGGAACAATCGACCTAACATATTTGATTGTGACTGTCCTTCTCTTATACTCCCAAAGAACGTATAAAGGTAAAGTCGCGCATCACTAGAACACCAACATGCCTAAAGTTATTAAGAGAAAAAAGAAACAGAATACCGGTATGGTACATCGTGACCCAAACAAGAAGAAACCGAAGAATGGCTCCAGGAATTTAAATCAACGCATGTCTGACGAGTCCAGGAAGAAGCAGAATGTATTTACTAGAGGTAGAAAGAAAATACATATTCTATTCGATGGTGTGGGTATACAACGAGCAATCATACGCATGATTAACAAACCAGAAACTGCGTTCGTAGTGGGGTGTATTGCTTGGCTTTCCAACAAGCAGATACTGGGCGCAATGGCCAAGAAGAAAGGTGGATGTATTGTATGTACCAAAGACAAGCTCACCAAGGGTGCACGGAACCAGAAAGCTTACGCGGCCATAAAACCAGCGTATCCCGGCGGTGTCATACGCGTTGTCGGTGAAGGGCGTGGATGGCATAAGTCATTGATGCACCATAAATTCCTAGTAGGGTTGGGCCACGACGGTAAACCTATTTGGGTCACCAACGGTTCCTTCAATTTTACTACTTCTGCCACGTCCAACCTTGAGAATTTGATGGTTATGGAGGACGAGGACGTCGCGGAATGTTATTTTCAAGAGTTTAAGAGGGTACATGCGTTATCTCAACCTTTGAAAATTAAAGTATAAACTCAAATAATAACTATTTACGCTTTATAATATCTCTAAATGCAAATACACCCTCGGACGCTGTATGATGCTGATAACGATTTAGAAATGTCTATTGAAAAAAGAAAATCAGACAATGTATTGGAGGAGGATGAAGACCAGGGTGAGTTAGACATGATATTTTGGTGTGGGTTAATGGCCTTTACCATTACACAACTATCTTTATCGACCATATATACCGATAACGAAGATTATCAAGCGGTGGGCAAGTTTGACCTCATCATGTCCAATATGTGGGCTTTTTTTCCAATCGTGCAAGCTCAGGGGCTCTGGTTGAAGCTATTGTTGATTGGTACGTGTTGGTATTCTATACTATGGCACTGGACACAGGTAGAGTTTTCTATGCCCGGTTCTTCCGACCTGTACGGTACGCTAGATACCATGTTCAGTTGTTGTATTATTATAGCGTATGCTATATCATGGCTTCCAAAATTTAAAACCTATCGCCCAACACCTGACGATGAGCGTGCACCAACATGTGGGTGGTTTTACAAGTCGTGTCGCGGACCACCGAAAGAGACTAGCGAATGGCGTTGTAGATGGACTCCTAATTTATTATTGAACATTATTATATGCTTGGGTATAATGATTTACTTTGCATATCACTGGCCTGCGTACATTGGCGGCGTGGACATGGCGTTGTTGGTTTGTTGGCTTTCCATAGGCTTCGCAGTGGTAGTGGCTCTGTACCAACTGTTTCGGGGTAAGATGAAGGTTGGGCACCGATATCGCAAGAATTTTATCTTCTGGGTAATCTCCGGTTTTATATTTGGGCCTATTGCGTTTATATATAAATCCAAATCAGATTTAAGAGACGTGGACAGGTGGGTATATCATTCTACATGGCATGTCTATGTATTTTCATGTGCTTATGCATTTAGTAGGGCCCAAGAGTATCTTGAGATATACTAGTGAAGCACAATAAGTAATATAAAGTAACTTGTTACAGCTAGACTAATTAGTACATGTATTAAACCAAAATAGTCAGCATAAAAATCTTTACACCTTTGCATATACCTTTAATGTAATCTCCTTTATACTAGGGTACGCATCGCAAAACGAGTTTCGAGTATATATGCAGAGATACACTGCCTAACATGCCGAAACAAAATCCACCTGCGAAGCTGGTTCACGACAGACGGCGCGTGATAAAGAAAGATGACAAAAACCTAAACCAACGGGTTAGGGATGTAGGTCGTCGCACACAGTCTGTATTTGTCCGGGGAGGTAATAAAGTCCATGTTTTGTTCGATGGTCCGAATATTAAAAGAGCTATCAACCGTATGATAAATAGAAAGGGAACAGAGTACATTGTAGGCTGTGTAACCTATTTGTCCAACAAAGATATCCTCAAGAATATGGCCAAGAAGCGAGGCATTTGTATTGTTCTGACCCGCGATAAAGAAACGCATAACCCCGTGAATCAAAAACTGTACAGCAAACTAACACCGTCTTACCCTGGCGGAGCCCTTAGAGTAGCGGGCGACAAGGGTCGTGGCAAAGCCTCCATGCATCACCGATTTCTTATCGGTCTAGACTTGGTAGGCGAACCACAATGGGTCATCAATGGCACCTTCGACATGACCGAAAAAGCTACATCAAATATTGAAAACATCATGATATTAGAAGATGAGGACGTTTCCAAGTGTTACATGGAAGAGTTCAAGCGCATGTATGCGTTATCAAATACATTAAAAATTAATTCATTTTAAAAATATAGTTTATCTTTATTAGTTGCTCCTGCGTCGGCTGCTGCGACGGCCGGAGTATCATTGTCAGAGTCCTTTTTACAAGTACAGCATTTCACACAGCCAATTTCCAATTTCTGCCCCACGTAACAATACAAGTAAGAACTAGGAGTCAAGAACCAGTTGAATATAGATAAGACGACTATCGCGATGATGCCCAGTACAATAATCATTCCGCGTATCAGAGGACCGTTAATCTCCTTATCCAAGTACGTCATAGAAGGTGTTCCGTTGCGGACCTCTCGCCCACCGGCAAAGTTATACACTTCGGTAAGAGTACCCACTGCTATCCAAGTGACAACTATCTTGATGACCAACATTAATATTATAAAACATGCGTCACCGTCCAGCTGTTCGAGGATAAAGTTTCCAGGGGGATGTTCCGTCGCTTTCGAACGGTCGGACCCAACGAAATCGCCTATTAGAATCAACAACATCCAGAAGCCGATAAGCCCCGTACCGTATTGATACCAAGTAGCTAATAGTTTGAACGCATCGCCGTCTATTTCACCTTCGACCCCGCTCGTCTGAATGATAATATTCTCTGCTGCGTCGTTAATGGTAAAGGTAATGCTCCACCATATGACGAATATCATCCCAATGGAAAGCCCTATGTTACGCACTGGCTGTGTCCACCCGTTGGCACGAGGTTTTGAGATTTCGTGCTGGTTCATGATGTAGCTATGCCTGCCCCATCTATCAATCGCAAACAGCGAAGCATTCTGAAATAGAAGCTTATTAATAAATTCGTAGCTGTGGTTGGCATTGTAAGCAGCTGCGTCCGTTATCTTCAACTGGTAACGGGCATCGTCAATTTGGAATCCCAATAGAGCCAACACTTGGATTCCGATAAATAACTGTACCAATACAAAGAAGTTTGTAATGCCAACAGAAATACCGGTTGCAACAGTTAGTATACCAAAGCTCAGTGCAATATCCAGCCAGCGACGGTTGTATTCGGGGGCACGTGGATAGTTAGGTGAGTGTAACTGGTTAGCGGTTGGTTGTGGTAATATCTTCTTTCTCATCTCTTCTCTCTCATTGTAGCTCCTCGTGTCTTCTTTAGAAAGTGCTAACTTAATCACCTTGGGAAGTTCTTCCACGGCCGCAAACACGGACCTATACCTAGATATAATAGTCATTACAATGGCATAGATGTGGAATACCATCGAAAACAGGTCTACCAAGATAAACAATCCGAAGATATTGATGTCTTTAAAGCGTTGCTTGTCTCCTCCGTCCGACCCAATGGCAAATTCAATATCGGTGTGGCGTTCGTCTACACCACAAGATAGTCCATCGGCTATCTCCACACCGGTGCACTTAGGCTGGCTTGCTGCCCCAATGGTGATGGGGTAGTTGGCTGCGGTTATTGCTCCAGTGCCATCGTCCATACGCGTTGGGGCACCCTCACAAGAATTGATTGGTGTGGGTGTACCGCTTATCGTTGGTTCAGGGCCCGTACCGAAGCAAGGGCCAACAATCTCAGTCTGAACGGTCATCAATTCAGCCAGTGGCGTGACCAGAACATCATTGGGTAGGTTGGTGTTACCGACTATCCAAGAAACGCCGTGACAGAGAAAGGCCGTAACATGTAGAATTAGGAATATCCACGTAGCCATTTTAGAGTATGGTGCATGGTTGAGTCTATGGCGTTCGAATAATTTTTCTCCCATCGTTGCTCACTAATAAACAAGCTTTATACTCGCCAATTTTATAGTAATTGCGAAAGTTCATCATTGGGGTCCACTTCTATGTAGACAGTCTTCATGAGTTTGGCGTCACTTGGTATATGGTCAAGCTTGGTCATTCGTTTTGGAAGTACAATATGTACCAGGTCTTCTTTTCGATGTACAGTCATGCGTTCCATATCTATATAGTGTGGGGCCTCGTAGAATAGAATAGTACCACCACCCTCTTCCGAAATGTTTATACATGGGGGCCACACACTGACTATTACATCGTATTTACATGTAGAATCTGGCTTAAAGGTTAATATTATACTATTCTGTAGCATTTGTTCGGTTTGGAAGAATTCATTATCGTGTAGTTGGGCGTATATATTGGCAAACACAAGAAATAATATATGTGGAACGAACCTGGACATTGGAAATGGCTGGCTATAGGGATTGGACTCCTGCTATTTTTCTTCCTTATGTACTATTGTATGATAAAATCCGTTGAACATGTCAGATACAGACTATATCCACCCGACGTAGTCCTACCATTAATAGACAATGAGCTACACAGTAGAAAATTTACGACAGAGGAATCCAGTGAGAATGACATCCACGGAGGAGAAGATGGGGTCGTACCAGCGTGAGATGGAATACTATCATGATACTGCGACCTATGCTATAGTGGGAATATCATTGCTCGCAGCCTTTACTAGCATGGCTCAATACGTTGTACCCATTTTATATTTCGCAGATGTTGTATGGTTGGAGTATGGTGACAAGCATTGCAACACGAGCCAGATGCCAAAACTGTACAAGGCTTCTTTGATTTGCACAGCGTTGTTGGCCATGGCTACACATTACCCAGTATTTCGCAATGCATTCCTGATACACGCGTTGGTCGCAACGGTACCAGTGTTTAGTGTCGCGCATCGGCAACAAAAAAATAACAAGTTGTTGGAGTTATTTTTCGTTGTAGTGTGGTTGGTGATGAAAGTGGGACTTACATGGTTGGTATCGTTTCAATATATAAACATAGCGGGTGAATCCTATAGTAAATGGGTTACCGTTGTAACCTATACACCACTGATGAATCCTTGGACCAACCCACCAGCGATATTAGTTATGATGATTGCTATAGTGTCTTCGGTCATCGACTTTGCACAATCTTGGTGGGTGATAAGTTGTAATCGTAAATTAATTTAACAGTATTTATTGCTATTCTTTTTATACAATATGAACACAAACGAATTCTACGGTAAAAAAGGGCTAGCCGCTCGCAAGCTTCGAAGCGATGAAATAGATGAATTTGCAATCAATCTACGACTAAAATGGAAAGACCAAGAGTTTACTAGAGTAGCAGACCGTATCTGGAGACATATACCGTTGCAAGCTATGGTCAACATAGTAACCCCACAGCAGGGAAAACTGGAAGACGAAGACAAGGTATTGCCCATCAAAGAAATAAATAAATGGTGCAAACGGCGAAAGGGGTTGACTTCACCAGAAGACGTACAGGAGGCATACTTTAGCATAATTCAACCAGACCCAGAGAATGCTATAGAACCGTGGAGCCCATTTAAGAACTACCTACCAGGAGAATTGGTACAGTATGTACCAGAAGTAGACACAAAGATATGGAAACTTGCCGGCGGCAATTTCATGGCCGGTGAAGAAATTATCGACGCACAAGGCACCGCGGTGTCGCCACAAGATGCCAAGTGGGAATTATTCAGCGAGCTGCCAAAGGGTCAAAAAAAACCGGTTGAAATGCAACCACCCACGCAGGTGGCCTTCTACACGAATCAATACGAAGTACTTGAATTGACTTCCATGTCCAGATGCTATTGGATGTGCTTGCAACATCTCGAAGGTGAAGAGCGTATACCGTTGGTGAGAAACATTAACGAAACCGAAGATGAATTTCGATTGCGAATCGCCGAACAGATGGGGAGAGCCAAGCAAAATATGAAGGGACAAAAATTACAACCACGGTTGGACTACATGTACATGGACAAAAAATGGATACCAGATTCTAGAAAGCATGGGATAGTAAAAGGTGTGCTAAAGGGTAAAGGATGGCCAGGTTCTGAGTATTGGGTGTGCTTACACTTTCCAGGCACTGGACAGGTGGAAACTAAATCGAAGTCCAACAGATACGGCGAACCTGTACTAGAGTTGAGAATATCACACAAACAGGTGTGGTATGCCCGCGCAGCATACCTAGGACGCCTCGTTCAAGTACATTCCGTGCTCCCTGGTTTGCTCGCGAAATACAGAAAGGGTATGCACGACGAGAGAGTCGAGAAAGCGTTGCGCCAGAAGACCTTGAATGCTTTCTCCGAAATAGACCGTTATACCAACGATTTAAATGATTTGGGAACCGTTACTATCGATAGGCAAATGGACGTGGTACAATCCGACATGACGGTCAACGCTCACACAGAACAGTACCAGATATTCTATAGAAAAGATTTCCAGAATGTGATAGGAGAAGAGGATGGCGTTATGCGTACAAGTGACCAAGATGTATGGGGCAAAGTAAAGTACACGGGCACTGGGTTCGTGAAAAAATACGGCCATGGAGCGGTGAAGGCCATGGAAGAGGTATTCACAGACCAGAGCCTAAGCAAGCACCAGACATACATCCGCCGCGTAAAGCCCAAGGTAAATCAGAAAGATTTACAAGACCCTGTACAGTCGGTATCTCTACACTGGAACGAGCGTGCAAACCTGTGGTCTACATTGTTTGGTTACTTGCATACCCCCATACTAAAATGGGAGCGGATGCATTTTGAATTCCACACCTCGAAGAATGCCGAACTGAATAAAAAACTTGGGATAAGTGGTACATTCCACCAGTTGATAAAACAAATAATGGCTCTCAACGGTGGCTTTGCTTTCGCACAGGTTCCGATGGAAACCACTTACTATATGCAGAAAATTATCAATGTGGTACAAGAAGAGTCCCACGCAGAAAAGGTAGTCAAAGCCGCGCGCGATTTCTTTGACAAAGGGTTGGAATTCTTTAATAATGCGTACGAAGCAGAGAAGGAATTGAAAAATGTATTTGCATTTGGCCCCAATTCGTCCGATGAAGATAAATACATGTTATACAATATGATGCGTTATAAGCCTGCCGGAACCAGGGGAAAGACCATACGATACATCTTACGGTGTCTATACAACGGTAAGGTTAACGATAAAAACGCACCACACACCGAAATCAATTCGGACGGGTCGGACTTCTTTGACTGGGGCACAAACATACGCAAAACCTTTTTCAAGTTTTGCATGTACTACGGGCTGCTGATACAGCGAAAAATAATAGACAACAACAAAGAATTCGAAATTATCTACCGAGATTGGGAAACCATAAGGACCCGCAGTTATAAATCCCAAGACGTCCCACTCAATATGTTTGAATCTATATGGGAGACAGGTCCTCGCGCACTACAAGCTGTCAAAACAAGCGAACTATGGCAAATTAAAATCTTCGACACGGGTGATATTACAAACGGAGAATGGCAATCCTTCGATGCTCACCCGCTAGAGACAATTAAAGACGATAAAGTGCTGACTATCCATCCAGACAGAGACCTACCGTTGCTGTTCAAAACAAAGGAATCAGCACAGTGGGCAGGGCGAGAAACTCTGAGGTGGGAGAGTAGCCTAGTGTATTGGTTTATTTACCTGAAAAGGTTGGAAATGTTTCATATAGACTCCGCTAACTACAGCCGTGGACGCTCTGTATACCGTGTGTGCAAAAACTTGATGGAAAAACATATAACTTTCTTGGTAGCTTACTTACCAGAGTACCGTGTTTATTCAGACGAACTGTACGGTCCGTTGGTCTTTGGTCGTTTGTTAAACCCTGGAAAGACGACACAGTTCGACGGGGCTGTATTGCATATCATTGCGTATTGTAAACGTTTAAAACTGGAACAAGACGCCGGTAAGATTGAAGACATTGATGAAGACCTAACATGTATGCAATGGACGGTGAACGGCTTCAATCAAGAAAACAATATGAATGTTTGGTTGTCAGGGACAAAGAATATATTAACTCAGACCATTACGAAGAACCCTATAAACGAGTACGGTCCGAACGCTCTAACGCCGGAGCAAGAAGCAGCTCTGAGAGATATTTACGACAAGACCGGAAATCAGGTCCGCAAAAACCAAGAGGAGGCGATATTAGAGTATCGTCGATTGAGAACTGCCCAAGAGAAAACGCAAGAAGCGGTGGCCAATCTCGAGTTGCTCGAGCGGAAAGTTGAACGGCAGGTAGCGTCGATTGAGAAAAAGAGGCAGGAGTTGGACGCAAAAATTATACAACAACAGGAGCTTATTGATAACGTGAAAAGACATGCCGTAGAAAATCCCAAACCAGGCCAATAAAGGGTATATATCTTATGTATTAATATTTAAAATGTATTTATCCGACTTTGTATTTTTTTCAGTGACACTATCTCTACTCGCTCTGATGGCTATCGTGTCAGGATGGGACCACATTAGCCACTATACAGACTGGGAACAGAAAGTACATGTGATTGCTACCGGTAAATTAAATACACCCGACATCGTACAAACGCCACACGCGCCTGCGTTGAGAGCGCCAGAACCCAAGGTAGCTTTGTGCGATTGTAAAAACTGGGCCACTTGGAACAACGAGGGAATAGAAACTCCGACCTGTTGTCGAACCGACACAGTGGCCGCGTTGAAAAGCCTGGTCTCAGTTCTAGATGAGTCTAATATAAAATATTCTTTAGAGGGTGGAACGCTACTTGGAGCAGTCCGTTGTGGAGAATTTATTCAATACGATTACGACGTTGATATCACCGTTGAGAGCCCCGAACCTTTCCTAGTGAAGGCTGCGCTCGATAAATGGCATAGACATGACACGGACAACATATTCGATAGAATGACCGTACATTTGACCGGTTTACCCTGGCCACAAACTGAAATAGAAGGTTCGTACCAGTCGCACGTTATGGTTGATATTCACATTGTAGACCGATTATCTAAAACACGACCCTGCCTATTTGAAGGTGTTATGATGAGATGCGTAGGAGATTACCGCAGTCGTCTAACCAAAAAATATGGCAAGGATTGGATGATACCTCACCGTTGGACCAATAGTAGAAAAGAAGGACTGAATCAAGCCATTGATATGAAGCAATTGAACCACTGTGTAGAGAAACGTGAGACTATGAGCCACCTATGTGCGGAGTTTCCAAACGTTATCGTTGGTGAGAAGGGTTGTACACTGAAAAATAATATCATAAAATCAAAATACGAATATAAGGCACAAGCTGGTCAAGATAAATATGTAGAACAGTTTCTTAATCATGAAAATGGCGTATATGTAGAATTTGGAGCAAGAGATGGCATAGAACATTCAAATACATATTATTTTGAGAAAACTTATAACTGGACAGGTATTTTAGTAGAGCCAGATGACCGCGAACTTAAAAAGATAACCAAAAATCGTCCTAATGCGCATATATATACAGGTGTAGCAGTATGTCCTGTTGGTACAAAGGAAGTATCATTTGCTATATCATCTAATAGAGGGTGGAGTGGAATACACAACTCTTACGACGATAAAAGATGGCATAACACTGTCATCAGCCAGAAAAAAATGCCATGTGTAGATTTGAATGAAATATGTCCAGAACATGTAGATTATATGACGGTAGACACAGAAGGTTCAGAAGTAGAAATTTTAAGAACGTTTGACTTTACATCACATGATGTCACAATCATACAGGTTGAGCGTAATATGAAGACACGAGTACAACAAAACGAAGAAAAGCAATTAACACAATTCATGTCAAGGAAAGGTTATGAGAAAATAAAACAAATAGATATTGGCAATTGGGCAGTAGATTGTATTTATAAAAAAATAATTTAATCTGGTGGCATTAAATTGGTATATCTCCCTGGTGGTGCTTGTGGCCTTGTAGACCACCATTGGCAAAAACCAACGTAATGTAACTCTGGTGTATTCGCTATCTGCTGCCTCAGGTACTTTATCTCCTGGAGCAAAGTAATAATTGTTACATCTCTTGGCATTGGTAGTTGCACACACCCTTATATATTCGAGTATAAAGGTATGACCAATCCAATAAATGGACGTACTGAACGACTCAACTATCGATAAACCGCTCATCCCTGGCGATATGGGAAAGAAAACGAACAGGAGAATGTTCTATTGTAACTATATATCAGTAGGGCTCACACTGGTGTTGATATTGATTATCACCTGTATCACCGGAGCCATGGTTCACAAAGTCAACGAGACCGTAAGCAATACGAACGAAGTAATAGAAGAGTTGAGAGATTTGTTACCGTACAAGGGTCTCGCATTCGCATTGAAAGAGGCGTTGTGTAACGATACCAACTTTACTAAACATTATGGTCCAAACATAGTGGGACCGGTGTGTAATACTACATGGACTAATTAAAATTTTAATGTTAATTTATCTAACTCTTTCCAAACTACTTTCTGTTCTCCCTGCCTGGTTCTACGGCTCAGCAATACACGTTGAAGTCTACGGAAACCATGCCTCTGTCTACAAGAAGGACATTCAATAGTGAATGGTCCATTGGCACAATTGTTATTATCCTTCCCTCCCATGTACTGACCGTAAATGATGTCATTGTCTGCGTGCACCAATTGACGGTTACCGTTGTCCTGTTGTTCACGGTCGTACCTTATCACGTTGGCAGCACATCCCCCACAAATCATATGCGGTAGAGCAAGGCTCGAAGTGCTGTCATGTGTGAAAATATACCCAGACATTTCTTCGCCATTCAAACCGTGAGACTTAACGATACCCATGGGGTCGTTTTCCTCTGTATCAGGGTTTAAACAAGGATTCATGCAAATTAGACACGTCCATTCCGTCACGCTCGTTGCTTCTTCCCTGGCCCGTTTTTCGTTCATTGCTGCGTTGACCGCTGCCCTGGCTTTGACCCCCCTTGCCTCTTTGTACGTGTCGAAATGTCTATACTTACCAACGTTTAAACTCGCATCAAAGTCCCCCGCCATAGACCATTTATAACTATCTCTCCTCGCGTTAAAGGCATACGCAATTTCCTCGTCTTCCTCTTCCTCGTCGCTGGTTTCATTTAACACATCGATTAGTTTACTATCGAGCACAAACAGTGTATGAAATTCAACAAGTGGCAAGTCAACGATTGGGTTGCGGTCTTCTGGTATGTCGTCGAACAACAAGTGAATTTTAATGAAGCCATTGGTTGGCTCTTCTATAACCATTACATTGTCCTTTTCCTTGAGAGTGATTCCTGTTTTAGACTTTAGGTGGTATAGTAACCTACTGAACGACTTCCTATTTAATGGTGGAGGTCGTTGCCACCTGTCAAGATACCAGTTACGCCCTTTTTCGTCCAACCTCCCGAGTGCGTAACGACCGCGCTCTGGTGGCAGCTCCCGCAGAACGTAGACAGCGCCAAGATTTGGCTGGTTTATTTGAGCCCATTGTTCGTAGCGTCGGTATCCTAGAAAAGAGAATTCTCCGTTGAAATCTTCCGTTAGTTGCTGGTCGGTCCTCGCTATCTCTTTAGGATAGGTTGGCCTAATCGTACTAACTTTCCACTTCTTTTTTATTTCACCACTTAACGGGAAAAAATTCGTTTTTTCTCTGTGGTATATACCGTCCCCTTCAAAGTTACTGTGAAGTATATTAACACCATTGTCATCCCTCGAGTGTAAAGAGTACAATCGACCGGATTCGTTGTGCATATATACCTGTGATTGTCTTGGTATCCAACGTAGACCCCTCAACCATATCTCCAAGCGATTTCCAAAATCTCCCGGTGGACTAATGAAACGTTGATGGGAACCCGACCATACAGTCGGTGGTCTGTGGTTTAGTACAAAGTCGCACACCGCGGGTCTTTGTGTATTATTTTCTAATAGAAGGGGCCAGTTGACATAATCGGTAGCTATACGAGAATACGAATTTTCAAAAAGAACTTCGCCAGGTCTGCCAGGGTCCGCTCCCCATAACTGATTGTCCTGCTTTTTCATGTGCCACCACTCACCAGCCCGTGGGAAGTTACATATCGCCCGGGCCTCATCGCTACTGTCCAAACCCGGTGGCAACCATATAGTGTATTCACCATACTCAATCTCACGCCCCCATTCTGTGGGGGCTGGAGGGTCAGATTCCCGTGCTAAATTTTGTATTATCCGTCTTCGTACATGATAATGCTGGAATCCAACGAGCGTCTGCTGCCGCTTATCGTAATTTTTAAACAACCATTCGACATCTAAATAATAAACGCCGCTATATTCATCCCGATTGATTTGATTCACCGCATAAACCCATTGCTTTCCATTTTCTTTTAGCAATTTCATACCCGTACCTGGCGAATATACCGGACCAAGAATTAAAACCATTCCGTCTGGGACACCGGAGTTAGTGCACACCGACTTGCGCGGCCTCGGCGGCGGGCCAGGGCCGCGCCTCCATGCCCATAAGCTACCAAAGAGGAGTTCTTTACCTTTCTCGCTGGCCAATGGATATTCGTTAAAGCCTCCAAGACCCCTATAATCTGGAGTCAGACGCTTATCTGGGTCACTAATTATGTTCCAATTGGTTATCCAAACGCCCGATTTCCCCACAGGTGTGTGGTCTACCCACATTCGAATCTTTTCTTCTTGGCTGGGGTCTGGGTGGTTTAAGAAGCCTTGTTCTATTATCCATTTGTATAGCTCTGCCATCCATATCCACGGGCCCCTGACCACTCTTATTTCGTTTTGTCGCGCGATTTCTGTTCCCAAAACTATAGTCGTCTCAGTAGTTGGCAACGACATTATTACGTCTCCTTTCATCTTCATCCTGCTGCCTTCAAAGGTGATAATACGCATCTCGTAAGGTTTGTATTTCAATTTGAGTAGCATCTCTTCCCGGTCCTTATCCTTTATTTCATCCATTGCCCGGTGTCGCCAGCTATGGAAATGGGTCATCCTGTAATTCCATAGCTTAAACCGTCTTAAGCTGTTGGAAGAGAAGCCATCCAACGTATATTTCTCCTTGTACCAGTGCATCTGGTTCTGCTTATTATCGCTTGTCGTAATAATGCTGACTCTTTGGTGACCATCCTCGTCTGGTGTTGTCATGATTCTATCGACCTGAGCAGTAGTGTCAAAGTATACACTCTTTACCATCTCGAGCCCTTGCACGTCATAGCTCTCCCTAATCTTCATCCAGTATTCCAGCTTTGGAAATGGGGTAAGTCCCCGCTCCATATCGTCAGCGGGTGGTAGCGTACCGGCTTTAACCATATCTTCAACGTCGTATGTTGTTATTGTGTGATGGTCGGACAGGTCGTGCGAGTCCATATCGAGCATCATCTCTCTGTATCGAACGAGGGGTGCCACGGCCCCTGGAGCATCTTCAATCAACACTAAATATTTGTTAAACATATTGACTTCGTGATAATCCCTCATATAATTCCAATAATTGTACTTTCCGTCGTCCTGCCATACGACATTGACTGTTGTCACGATGAGCGTTGGCTTATCTTCTGGCCAGTGGACCTTATCAAATATTTTTTCGCTTCCCATCTTAAACTTACCACGCAACCGAAACATTTTGGGATAACCATCAGTATCTACATCCACCCCACGGGTTAATGCCCACATATCGTCTTTGAGGGGCCGTCGAGACCAAGAAACACCCAGCACCATTACACCATCGGTCAGGTCAGCTATGGGTGTCTCCCTCCCCCTCCATTTGTAAATTTGACCTACCTTGGGAATGTTTATACTCTCGTCAAACCAAGGAATGTTCTCGTAATACTCCGGAGCCCACCCTACGAAGGTGTAATGGTGGCGCAGCTTCCTCCTCAACAAGCGATATCCAATGAATCCCCCATTGTGACTCACCGACCGTCCTCCTCCTCCTGACTGCTTTGCGGAAGATAATTTATCTGTACCCAAATCCGGATGGGTTCTAATAACGGCCTTGTCCGTTTTTTCCAGGTCTCCACCCCAACCCGGTCCGTGTGGCATGACTCCTGTTGGGTTGGCTTCACGGACGTCGTCCGTGTTGTATATTCTAACCGAACAGGTGTCGGTATGCATTATGGAGCCACCGGCGCCGCCGGCCTCGTTACCATCGTAGTCGGTAGCGTTGAGACCTTCGGATACATACAGTACAGTATTCATGTGCACTGGTAGGCGCCCTTCTCCCAGTCCGAGATTGTGACCCACCACTCGTGAATTGGCGTTTCTAACCCAAAGCGAACCTTTTTGAGGGTAGTTGTGTTCGTTTTGAAATCTGTATACATTTTTAAACTCATTCACCGATTGAAACATTGTCAAATTCATACGTGCGTTAAAGTATACGTTATCGTCCTCGACTCGATAAATTCGTACGCGGTCCATCTGGTATCCAACGTTGACAATATCGCTTCCTGGAATTTGTTTTTTGCGGAGCCAAACTTCTCCTGGTAGCGGTATTGCAGATGGCATTTATTACATTGTGGATTTGTATTTATATAATGTTATATATTTAAGTCAAGGTTTAAATTCATATATGTCAGGAACAACCGTTCATATTAATAAAATACCTTTAGAACAGAGAATTATACTCCACGACGGTAAAGCTTTGTCACTGGTATCATTCCAAGAGTCAGACCCTAAAAAAATAAACGATTGGGTCAGGCGTGGCAACCATCCTGTCCTGTGGGACCCACGCAGTTGGGCAATGATTGAGCATACCAAGTGGAAGATTGAAAAAGACGAGGAGGATAGCATTGAGCATGTGGAAGCTTGTATCCTCTAAGAATGTGCGAGGTATTTAATAACAATGTTATATATATTAAAACATTACCATTTCTTATCCCACGCAAACATGAATCTATTTGTTCTAGCTCAAATGGCGGTTGACGCCGCCAAATGCCACTGTGACAAGCACTGTGTTAAAATGATACTCGAAATATGCCAATTGTTGTATACCGCACACTGGTACAACAGCGAAACACCAGACTTTATGCCAGTACCCGAACTAATTAAAAAGTATGGCAACGACAATCCTTACCGCATGACGCACGAGAACCACCCGGTTGCGGTGTGGGTACGTGCCAAACGAGCCCACTACGACTACACTATCAAGCTGGGTATTGAGCTATCCAAAGAATACTCACGCCGTTTCGGTAGGATACACCGTTGTCATTATCATCTACAACGCCTTCAGGAAATGGGTTATCCATTGCACCGTGTCAAAGAAACCTACACAGCACCTCCCCACAAGCGCGCTGTTGCCGGTTTGCCCGTCGGTGTAGAATACTTTGACGTGTGTATCGCTGACAAACTGTTCGAGAAATGTGCACGTTACGACAAAGATGGTAGCCTTAACTGTATTGATTCCTACCGTGCGTATTATCACACTAAAGAATGGGACCTTAAGTGGAATAGAGGCAAAGAGCTCACTCCCGTGTGGTATACAAAGGTGCACATACCAATGCCAGTGCTTAAACTACCACCACGTGTAGTGGACCAACGTCCTGTTAAAAAGTGTAAGATAATCTAAGAATATTCGTACTCTATAATAACTCTATATTTATTTTAAATGGATATATCCGAACAACTTTCTCAAGAAGGGAATGATTTCTATAATATTATTTACGCTGACCCTCCGTGGAGCTATACTAGGACCATTGGCAACGGTACCATTAGAGGGCGAGATGGTGAGTCTCATTATGCAACAATGTCTGTGGATGCACTTAGACAAATCGGGTATCATGTCCAGCGTATTAGCCGTAAAAATTCTGCTCTCCTTCTATGGGCTACTCTTCCTAACCTTCCAGCAGCTTTACAGGTAATGGAGTCTTGGGGCTTCAAATACAAAACCTGCTGGTGTACATGGGTAAAGACCAACAAAGCTGGGAACAAACCTTTCTTCGGCGTGGGATACTACACGCGCTCGAACGCAGAACTGTGCCTGCTTGGCGTTAAAGGTAAGATTGCTTCCTTCAAGAACTTGGTAGAAAATGAAGTGAGAGATGGCAATCCAAACGCAATGAGTTCTATCTGTATCGAACCACCAAGGCAACATTCAAGAAAACCTTCAACAGTGCGAGACAATATTGTTACATTCTTCGGTGATGTGCCACGCATTGAGTTGTTTGCACGTGAACAATCTCCAGGATGGAGTGTTTTGGGGAATCAGAGCGATAAATACAACGAACAAGAACTACTGGCTGCTCGTAAAGAAGAGCGAGCACGTCCTAAAAAGAGATTAAAAAAAAAATAAGAAAAATAGAGTATAACCTATATATTATTCCATTTATAAAATGAACGACGCCACAACGATTCTCGAAACTATTAATACCACTATCGTAAAAGTCATGGAACAACAGGCTACTCTCATGCGAATGTACGACACGGTGGACCAAAAATTCAACCGTATCGAGATTCAATTGGATAAGTTTAAAAAAGAATGGCGCGTCAGGAAGGCGCTCAACGGTGTTACCATAACTCAAGACCTCTTGTCGTGCGGTCAGAACGATATGATATACGCCATACAGAACCTCACCGGTGAATTTAACAAAGAAAGACGCGACACAGAATCCCGTATAGCTGCGCTTAAAGAAGAAGTGCAGATTTTGACCCAACTTTTTATCCACGGGGACGATATAAAAACGTATGATTTGTCTACTACTTTTCCAGAGGCATACGGACGTATCGTTGATTTAGAAAAGAGACGCGCTAAAGCCAGACCTTGGAGGTTGAGGAATAAAAACGTATTCAGCAGTGACGAAGACACTGATGTCAGTATGAGCCCAGAAAGACAATCGCCCATACCGTTGACCGATTTGGCCAGCAAAGAATTATAAAATTAAAAATTTTTATCTTATTATTTTAAAACAACTTCTTTATCTTTTACAGATAAAATTGGCTTTACGCCCATACTCATCAACTCTTGTAATAATAATTTGGTTGCATACGGCATCTTACACTTTTTGATAGGGTTAGCAGAACCGTGGCAACCAACACACTGGTACATCCGTGCTTTCTTCTGACCAACCAACCCAACCGGGCGCGTGATACCACCAATCAAACCACATTTAGAACACACGGGAGCTTCGTAAGCGTCCGATGATATACACATACGCTCGTTTAGAACAGCTGAAGTGCCGTGAGATATACCAACGTCACGCTCCATCTCTCCCCACCTCAATCCACCACCGTTCGCTCTACCTTCATTTGGTTGACGTGTTAACCCTACAATCTTACCCCGTGGGCGTGCGTGTATCTTATCACTACTCATGTGGCGGAGTTTTTGATAGTACAGGGGACCAATAAACACCTTAGCTTTAAGAGGCTCGCCCGTTCTACCTGAGTACATCTGCTCTTTGCCGTAAGGTTTGAAGCCCGCTGCTTTCATCTCCCTACAGAAGGTCTCGACCGGCTCGTGGTCGAACGAGGTCGCATCAATCTGTCTGCCTGTTATCGCTGCTAGTTTAGACGCCAATTGCTCATTGAAATGCCCAACTGTCATCCGTGATGGCATACAGTGTGGATTGATAATGATATCTGGTGTAATACCATCGGCTGTGAATGGCAGGTCTACTTGATGATATATCATACCTATGGTCCCCTTTTGAGCATGGCGAGTGGCAAATTTATCTCCAAGCTCAGGAATTTTTTGTATTCTAACACGTACTTTAGCTGTCCTACCACCCTGGTCGTTTTGGAAGACTACTGTTTCATCTACTACACCACTGGACTTTTTGTTGAATAGGGAAGCGTCACGTGGTTTTAGGACAGGTTCTGGTAGTAGAGGAGCTTTTCCATGCGGCATGACTTCCCTTGGTACGGTAACTCTACCGACTACTGCTTGGCCTTGTTTTATCGCGGTGTTGGGAGGTGGTAGACCGTCGTCATCGAGGCATGTATAGAGATGTTCATCTCGCATATGAACTGTATCTGATGCCTTTGGACGTTTGAAGTTGTGATATCCCGAGCCTCTCGTCACCGTAGATGCGCTCATTGTCATGTAAGTGGTTGAACGCCCCATCCCTCTTTCGATAGAGCATTTGTTCCATTGTGTTGAGTCTTCTTGGTTGTAGCCCTCGTCACACAGGCAAGCTACAATAGCGTTGAAACCGGCCGGCATCTCATTCTGTCCCAATACTTGTGCTGATTTAGTAGTGACCAATGGTTTCTGACAATAGGTTAATATATTTCCAGAAGAGTCAAATCGTTTTTGATAGGTAGATGCATATATTCCCATAGCCTGCTTTCCCATGGCTGCCTGGTATGTATTACGCGGTCCGGGGTTCATATCTGCGAATGGCGAGCTAGACAACAGTGTTCCGAATATCATGGAAGGGTGTAACTCGCAGTGTGTATGGTCTTTCTTTACATCTGCTGGTTTGAGCGCGACGTAACAATTTGTAGTCTCGTAGGCGTCGATGTTCTCTACGATTCCAAGCTGGTAAAGGTCATTGAATTGTGTTCTCCCCGCGTTCAAGTCGGTAATTATATCATTCGTAATGCCAAGCTTACCGTTTGTGACCACAAACACTGGCCTGTAAATACGACCCGCGTCTGTCCATACAAATATGGACCCATTTTGATAAGATATAGATATATCCAACTGTACCAAACGATTGCGCCGTAGGTTCTTTATATGATTTAAAACATAGATAACATCGTTGGTCTTTCCTACGGGTATACCGTCGTGGTATATCAGGTGCTCACCCTCGTCATCAAATTTGAGCGTCTGAAACAGTCTTTTATTATTGGACGATGTAGATATCTGAGCTGTCAACGCCATTTGATACACCAGACCAGTAGGTTGGCCTTCTGGTGTCTCGTTAGGACATAGGAAACCCCACTGGTCACCGTAACATTTACGAGGTGCAATCATTTTCTGTTCTGTATCCACGTTGGAATCGACACGTCTCAATTGACTAATAGAGGATATATAAGTGTTACGGTTGAGCACTTGTGATACCCCTTCGCGTACTTGTGTTTTATCTCCTTTCCATTTACCCGTAGCCAACGCATACTTGATACCGTCTGTTATGGCTGTGGAACCGGCAATCTTTTCGATGCGAATTTTCTTCTGTGAATCGCAACATTTCTGTATTGTTTTCTGAACTTCTTCTATGTATTTGTTCCATATATGAGCAAAGAGTGAGCCCATGAGAGCACCCGCGGTGTCGAATCTCTTGTTGGGTAGCTGGTCCCTGGTATCAAAGGTGCGTTCGCCCCTGGTTGCTCTGATAAGATTGACCACTTGGTCCATCATGATTTCTTTACGGTATTTCCAGCCTTTGGCCGCAGCAGTGTCGAAATCGTCTACGGTGCCAACGTGCGGATACACCAAGTATATGAAGGAGCGCTTCGGAGTCTTTTTGTTCTTGAATCTACCCAGGACCCAGGCCATTGCTTGAGCAGCGTTATCCCACGCAGTAACACCTGTGTCCTTGTTCCATATATCCCACTCTTCCTCTGTTAGCGCGAGTCTTTCTTTTATCTGTTCGTATGACCATCCAAAGGCTATTAGAAAAGTAATAACGGGTACATTGGATTGTAGTCCACCGATGTCTATTTTAGCAGGTATAAGACCCCCGCCTATCATCTTCAACATACAGTAAGAGGCTGTCCATTCGTTGGAACAGCTGTGAACAACGCTCTGGCACCCGTTGCTGTGTTTGAAACACAGAACTACGTTGGGTATTACTCTTTGTTGTACTATAACAATTTTCTCATTTCCGTTGATAATAAAGTAACCACCGGGGTCATGTTCGCACTCGCTGTACTTTGGTATGTTGCTGCCTAGCGACGAGCGCACCATAATAGGCATCCTACCGATGTAAATCTCTTTATGGTGTTCAATACCTTCACGTTTTGATTCGTTGGGTTGGTATATAACGTCCACGTACATGGGTGCGCTGAAGGTCAGGTCTCTGGTACGAGCTTCTTCTGGGGTAAGGGGACGAACATCTTGGTTCTTTTCGACGATAGAAGGTTGTTTGTATACGGGATTGGAGAATGTTATTTTATGTGTTGGTCCGTTGGAAACGAGTTGTGATTTTACTTTAATTATATTATTTTCCTCAACGATACAAGCTACTTTCCGAACGATAAAATCATCGAAAGAGTGTATAGCTTGTTGTGTTAGTGATACGTCGCGTACCCTAGCATTGATAACGTCCCAGCGCCAGTTAGAGTCTTCAGACATGTATAATTATAATAGATACATTATTAAATACGTATATTCTTAGAATATGTTATTCATTTTAATGAGTGCTTCATCCAGTTTGTTCAGTGAATGTTCTCCCGCGGCCTCGTGTACTTTGTACAGTTTCGATGAGGTATCGTAGGCCATGATGAATGGCAGTACACCTTCAAAGCGTACTGGTTGTTCACGTGTATAAGAAGCGATAGCATTCCTCAAAAACTCCTCCACGCTGGAATGGTTGGTTTCTACCACAATGTTGTCCAGGCATTGGCACATGACAAGGGATTCCTCCAGCTTTTTCATCTTGCTCCTCTTGACTTCTTTCTGGAATTTCTTTACCATTTTCTTATGAGCCCGGTGCTTGATGTAAGAACGGCGGTATTTGTGATAGATTTTACGCGTGGTATCTCTCTGGTCTTTCAAAATCCCCTCCCTGGAAGAAAAATTATTTGGGTGGGGGTGCGCCTTCAAAAAGGTATTATGCTCCGCACGGGCGGCGTGGCGGACAACTCTCAATTCTTCTAGTTTTGACTTGGTATACTTCATTGTGATAGAATATGTACCGACCAATATATACTTCCGAATACTCCACGAATAATCGAATACCATTATAAGAGATATCATAAGTCGTAGAAATACCATGTTACTATTCGCAGATTTACACTGTTCGCCACAAACCTTAGAAATATGCCTAGATGTATTGAGAGGAATACACGCAAAGGCTATTGAGACGAAGCAGAAAATTGGATTCCTTGGGGATTTCTTCGATACAGTATATCGTAGAGGAACCATACCAGTTGACATGCTAAACACACTTCTAGAATTCTTCGAAAAGGAATGGAGTATTGATATGATTATGATACCAGGCAATCACGACTACATCGATGCTTCGGAAAAAGAACACGCGTTGGAACCATTTAGACATGCCTCCAAATACATACACGTGTTAGATGACCCGTGTGTGCGGGGCAACGTACTATGGGTACCGTGGAAGCGCGACAATGACCAGCTACGCTCTATATTCAAACAGTTTGCGGGACAGTACCAATGTATTTTCGGTCATTTTGACGTGATAGGCGCACACGTAAACAACAACACACCGTCAGACCGTGGGCTCAAAAAAGAAGACTTTCCATGCGACGTTATCTCTGGGCATTACCACAAGCCACAGAGAATGGGAAAGGTTATATACATAGGAAGTCCTTACCAAACCTCTATGAGTGAAGCAGGGCAGAACAAGCGTTTTATATTCTACAAAGAAGCTGGAGACTTTCGAGGTATACCTATTCGCTACGGTCCGAAACGGTTCAAAGTTACAGAAAATCCAGACACTTGGCCAGCTCTTCATCACCTACAGAACGAGGATATACTGTACATGGACTCGTTCAACCCTGAAAAGCTGTCACCCGAAGCGGAAGAGTTCGTAGAACATATACGAACCATAGGCGTAGTCGTCGTACTACAACGCTACTTGAGAGAGACGGTAGCAGCAAATAGTTTGTTGAGCGCGGAAAAGGAGTTGTCACCCGAAGAAATGTTCAAGCTTTATGCTATGCATTTCAACTTACAAGACGAACCAGGGTACAAACAGGCTATAGATTTAATAAACAAGATGGATACCGGCACGACATCAAACCGCGTGCCCAGCTTGTTAAATTTTAATGAGATTAGTTTCGAAGGATTTGGTCCGTTTCAAGGCAAACAGATAATTAAATTGGACGACAGGGGACTGGCCAAGATAACTGGCAAATGGATGGAAGGTGCGATAGGCAGTTCAAACGGTGCTGGTAAATCTATGGCAACTGTATCCGCCTTTCTGTGGTGTTTAACCGGTTACTCTGATATGAGAGCTTCTACTTCGCTTAAAAAGGGCACAGCGTCTGCCGCTTGTATTAACCAGAAAACGAGGATGGCACGTGTAGAAATTGTAGGCGATATGGGTGGAACACCCTTTAAGATATACAGAGCTTGTTCCTTGATAGACAAGACATCGTTCTTGGAAGTATTCCACAACAACGAGCGTATTACAAGGTCTACGCAACACCAAACACAATTCATGTTGAACTCTATGTTTTTTCGAATTCCCAAAGGCAAGACGTTACCCAAGGCACCAAACAAGCGATTGCATGCCTGGCTTATGCGCACCCTGGTGTGGGAACAGGCGGGCGGATGTAAGAACTGGTTGGAAACAAACGACAAAGGTACCAAGGAAGAGCTGTTATTGTTGTGTAATATGAACATATGGGAAGACTTGTTTATGAGTGCGAACGAGCAGTATTTGTTCTCCGAATCCAACATACGAAGCACTGGAGAGCTGTTGGCGAATGCACTACGTACTCAATCCGCAACACAGTCTAGAAAGGTGAGAACACTACAACGCTTGGACGAGTGGCGTGCACAGCAACACAATCGAATAGAGTCGTATCGTTCTCAGATATCCACGCATCAAAAAGAGTTAGAGGACCTTGGTCCTCAGCCAGTGCTGGGAGAAATGCCGGTCAACCACAACAAGCGCAAATATCAAGATATCACACGGACCTACTACGAAACGAAAAAATCGGCCAAAGATGCATTTGACAAGGCCACGCGCTTGTATAGAAATGATGATAGTAATGATTTGGATGGACGCTATACCGTTGATGTAGTCTCCCCTGTATACGACCGCCCGGCACCGGAGCAGAAACTCATTGACAACGCTATCGCTGAAGCAGGCGTGCGCAAACAACAATTGTTCATGCTCAAAAAAGCAGCTTCCGCGCCCACCGCTTGTCCCACTTGTAAACAGTCTATACAGTGTAAACATATCGAACCCAGTCGCATAGTAGACGCACAGACAGAATATGGCTCCGCTATGAAGATGGTCACATCGCGTAAGAAAGCGAAGAAGATGCATGAGTTTAAGGTAAAGGAAGAGAATAAGAAACAAGAGCGCATCGCTGCTTATAAATTAGCTAAATCATTGAGCCTGGCAGCTGTTTCCAAGCAGGAAGATTTCACCAGGATAGAGAAGGAGAAAACAGAGCACGAGTTTAAACAGGCAGAGTGGGCTGCCACACGGGTGTTACTACAGCATTGGGAGCACAAGCGCCAGACTGCCCTCTCCGCTCTCCGTTTGATAAACCGTGAGCTGTTACAGACGGAAGGGGAAATCCCACCCATACAGCAGGAGTTGGCCGACATAGAATTAACATTGAAGGATGGTGCCGCGGCCATTGCCCGCTACAAGGAGCTGAAGTTAATGAATACTACCAACCTCGAGGCGCTCAAGAACATGCGTCAGTGGTTAGGCGTTAAGGGTATCCAGACCTACGTGGTTGAGCGGATGTTGCACAAAATATCCAAACATACAACGGACTGGTGTAAATATTTGTTCGATGCGGAGTCTCAGGGAAGCCCGGTGTTTAGTATGGAGCTGGACGATAACGAAACCATATCGAAAGAGCTGACATTTGGACCGCGTTCAACGGCCCATGCTTTGAGTGGAGGTCAGTACCGTCGTTTGCAAATTGCATCGTTTATGGCGTGGCGCATGCAATCTTCTATATTCACGGGTGTGCATTCGAACTTGGCCATTCTAGACGAGCCTGCTGCCAACATAGATACGGTTGGTTTCAAGCAAATGGAGCAGGCCCTTAAGGACTGGGCGGGTCGGTCACAGGGGCGCCGAACTTGTATGTTTATTTCTCACGATGTAGGCCGCGCTGGTGTGGACAGTTTGTACGATACCCACATAGAAATAAGAGCAAAGGCTGGGGCCTCGTTTGTGCATGATTACGATGATGAAGAATGACTCTATAAAAGTATATTATAACATATTTATTATGGCTAGGTTAAATACACTTAGCATAGTATTAGGTTTATTATTAATAGCTGCTCTTGTCTTTATATTTATAGAGTTACCAGACCACTGTGATGACCACGACAGTACATTCCACAGTCATTGTCATCATCTAAGGGATGCTGGTGTCAATTGTAGGCCAGGTTCTAATTGTTGGGACGACTCATTAGGAGACGCTACACCGGGTACTACTGGTTGGGTTATCATAGGCGCAGTGGTCGTATTGCTTGGTGTGGGTTTAACAGGCGGTTGCGACGACCCTCAAATACACGCCCCTGTCTATGCTCCACGATATTATCCCCCTCCCCCACCAGTGTATAGAGTTAAATCCAAAACGACCAAAGGATATCCTGACCCTTGATACTATAAGAGCATGTACAGACTCAATATCATCATGGGTAAATGTTTAAGTAAAACTTCTGTAATAGTAGAGGATGCTTACAGGTCTGTGTCCGAATCGGCCAGTGAAATACAGCGCAAATATAGTGCGCGTAATTATACACAGGTTAGACAGAGTGATAACACGACTATACTTTCAAATTACGAAGATGAAACCGATAGTCAGGGCAAGCTGTCGGTGGGCGAGCAAGAGATAGAGGACATTTTTAATAGCAACATCGATACAGAAATATAATTATTCTTTTTTATACGTACCGAATATTTTATCCAATATAAACAATGGCTGAGCGCCATAGTTGTACCTGAATCTCTTATGGTGTACCATATGCTCACCCTCTATAGCATGCCCCTGTGTCGTGTTAAACATCGCATACACTATCCATAACAAAGAAGCGGTTTCGGAACCCACGAACATATATAATGGTAACCCTACAGCCAACACATTACCAAATAGAAATTCCAACGGATGAGCATCTAAACAAGATGTCGAGTACGAAGGGTTGTTCTGATGGTGTTGCTTGTGTATGGGCCACAGAAAGCGTGTGTGAAAAACACGGTGCGTGACGGTAAAAATTAAGCTAGTGGTCAATCCCCACACCACTACAAATAACACATCTTTCCCCAGAGAATTCTCGTTGTTATATGGTAAATCGGCATGGCCTGTATATGTTAGAGGTACCGAAATCATACCCAACGTTGCTAGGTTTGCTAAGGACCTGGTAAACGCTATATGTCGTTGTTCGTCCATGTCATTTTTACCTTTGTGGTCCATTTTTTCAAACCACTTAGTGAACGCTACGTAAGCTAGGATAGAAACTAAGATATACACTTGCAAATACATCGTATATTAGGACGCACCTTCGTCTTATATATGATGTACACAACCATTTTTATACTCTTTGGGATTTTATTATTTACGGTGTCCGCTGTATGGGTTCCTAAAATGAATGCCCAAGAAGCATCGGATTGGACCAAAGATTTAGTAAAGGCAACCTGTGGGGACGATTATTTCGACACGCCAGAAACAGTGAGAGTGTGTGAAGGGTTGAGTCCGGACGATGCCGCGAAAATAGTAGGGGTGTTGTGTTTACAATTTTGATATTATAAATAAGTGTAAATTATATTATAAATGAAACCCACACAACAACAATTACTCATCACTGGCGCGATAGCATTGGTCTCTATAATGGGATATGCCATATATACGGATTTGACCAGGTTCTTTCCTGACAAGAAGAAAGACAAGAAAAACGATACATACCACTAGGTAGTCGTACGACGGCGTTTTACACCCAGAGACTCTTTGGAAGTGCGGAACTGGTTGAGAACGTCTTCATCGAGAAGTTCCTCTAAGTCGGCCTCTTTGATGTTTAAACGCTGCTTCTGCTTAATGGTGAAGTAATAACCGCCAATGTCCAGCTCTTCAATCTCGTTCTCTCGCATGTAACTGTATATGGTATGCTTGTAAGCATTGTGGATTTTTTTAAGAGCTTTGAGTTCTGATTTCTTCTCGTCTATTTCAGGTAATAATAGAGTAAACTGAGTTTTCGCCTCTTCGAATAGAGTAACGTCGATGTCAGCCATTTGTAAATATCACTCTAAACTATATACTTTTTTATTTAGAATTTTAACTTATTTTGCACTCAACCCGTTGTATGTCCCAGCATCTTTATAACGTGGTATCCTGGCGTTGACCGCTCTTACTTCGTCGCTGTATTTGTGACAATTCTGCCACTCTGTAAAATGGAATCGACACTTGTTGGCGCCACAACAGTTGTCCTTGGTATCTACACACAACAGCCACTGGTAATAATAAGGCTTACAGTTGGGTACTGGGAATCGTAATGAGGATGCCGGCTTCTTATCCATGTTGCCATTAAATAGAACATGTTCCTCTAATATATCCATTTAACATATCGCATATTCTTATATAATGCTAATACCAAACTAGTCCACAGTTAAGTGCCCCTGTCATATGATACATACCCCACCCACCACCATATAGGTAGTCCCAACGCTGTAACATTTTGTTCCATTGGGCGGTCACTTCAGTTAGTGGTAATACTATCTTCTCCCTATCGGCTATTGAGGTGCCATACATGATATCAAATACGCCATTCTTTACGGGATGAACCTTATGCTCAGGCATGTACCATATATCCACCATGGCCCGCCGTCTTCCTTGCCGTATTTGTTTAAAAACTTGGTCCATTTTGTACTCTGATGACCAATGGCGTTATTAAATAGTTCGCATATGCGTATCTAATCTATATAAATTCTATCGCTCTTTGGATTAGAATTGGCAAACCCGTAGTCTGCGTTCAGCTTTTCCATGGAACAAGGATACGGTGGTTTGCCATTTTCTATGTTTATATCGTTATGAAGAAAGCACATGAACATGGACAGGTCTGTCTTGTTAGCGGTGTGTATGCCGTATTTCTCTACATTACGCCATAGGTGCGCGCGGCAATACTCGCACGGGTAGAAATTAATTAACGTTTCTATAAAGCCGTACCATGGATATTTCTGATAGAACACTGGTTCGTCTGGATAGTTGGCAGCCAGCGAATGTATCAATCTCCACCCGGCACGGCCGACTTCATCCATGCGTTCACTATCGCACGAGCAAGTACACTGTGAGGAGTGTGAGGTAGGAAGTAACAAGATGAATACACATATAAAGAGTAAACATTTCATATTTAAAGATTAATAACACATTTATATATGTACGTCAATAACGGACAAATTAAATCCAAACGTCCAGAAGGCGTGTGGAGAATCAACTGGCTATTGTGGACCATACTCAACTTTTTTGGATTCTTTTTTAGCTCTATGTTTAGTTTATCCAACAAACCTCGCAGACGTTCACAACCTCCACCAAAACCCAGAAGACAAAGCAATATACGTTCGTTTAAACCGGGCGAATGCCAATCAAAAGGCGGGTGAGGTAGATAGACCAGAGATGAGCCTAATCCAGTGTATCCGAATGAATTCGTTATAGATTAAATTTACGGTCTTGACGACGACGGAATGCACCCGGTTTGGGCGGTTTAAAATCTCTGGTCTTTTCGCGATACGTTGTCCCTTCTTCAGCTCCTATTGCGTATCCCACAAGCAAGTACATGGTCCAGAAAAATAGATATTCAAACCAGTAGAATCCAGAGCGCAGTTTGGGTGCTCTCGCAGTGTTCCAACCTTTGCGTTCAAACTCTGCGTAAGATTCTAACCAGAAACCTACGAATATAATATTACTAACAACCATGAATACCCATAAGAACCACCAGACTGCTCTAAGTTTAAACTTGACTCCAAGCACACGACAGAGCATTTTATCATGACGGTAGCAAGCTTTACAACAGTTGTCGGGTAGACATGGTAGCGGTCCTGGAATGGTGAAAAGAACTCCCAGCGTGGAAGCCATTCCTATTAGAACACCATGCGCGCGACCATCGAACATAGAGACTTCGAATGCGCTACTAAATATGAGAAGGGCGACGATTAATGGTATTTTGATAAATATTTGCAATGGGCGTTGGCGATGTAATGGTACAGGTGTCATGGAGATGAACATGATACTCAGAAGTGAATAACCTATAGCAAACCCTCTTGCCCAGCCCAGCGTGGTAAAGGCCCTGCTTAACAATACAGCTTGTCCGTCTTCACATTCGGACGAGTTGTGATGCCATAAATTAATAACTATTTCTTGACAAGTGTCGTGTAATGTTTTATTCTGTTCAGCGGTTCTAGTACCGTTGGTCATGTTGAATACCTCCCAACAATCATCACAAATCTTACCAGTCTCATTCACCGCAATGATAGACAATACAACAAGCACAAGCCATAACAAAGCCCATATTTCTAATTGTAGTTCTTCTCCTTTACCATATCCACAGAATATCAACGACCACCAGTTGACTTCGTTCGCTTCCGCCCCCATTTCGTCGTAATCGTCGAACCTTACACGACGATTTTTCTTATCCGGCATCAAACGGTACGTTATCATTTATCAATAGTCAACAACCTCTTATAGTGTCATGGACGAAATGTCGGGTAATGGTTGAAATGGAAATACATGGTCATGAGCCGCTAACAAATTTGCTATCTGCTGGTAGATGGTTCGCCAATTTCCAAAACGGTAATGATACGCGCCGTGGTCACCGTTCGCAATATCTACATACATTGCCCTTACAATATTAGGCATGCGAGGCATAGGTTGGGCAGAAGGCAACCAGAAACACCATTTACTAATGAATCGTCGTTTATGTACGGCTATCGATAGTACATATCCCCAGACTTCTGAAGTGCCACGATGCCCGGCAATAAAGAGAGCATCTATGACTCGCTGGTCCGCATCTTGCATCGCAGCATAATCCACCATGCTATATTGTCCGTCCAACAATAGCTCTTTCGGTACATATTGAATAAACGCACTTACGTATTCATAGTGGTTGCCAGATATCCATTCTTTCATCGGACACCGCTTCCATCCGTGCTCCTCTCTCATATTCGTACACCATAAAAGTTGAGGTATCGCTGCTATTAAATTCTTCATCCACTGCGGCGGTGACCGTGTTGGTGTTCCGACTCCATTCATAACAGTAGTACTGACGACCCATTGTGTAATAGGACACTGTGTGTATGTTAATGGTAATACACCCATCATATAGAATATACCAGAGGCCCATAGAAAGGGTTCCAGATTTCCAAATGTATCTGGATAGTCTAATTCTTCCCATAGGTCATGCCAATGTGTGAGAGTAGAGTTGCCGGTGCGGTTTTCTAATCCATTGCGCATCTGTGGACGACGTGTTAGCTTACCCTCCCAGAACAATTTCGGGTGCCATAACCTATTCAAAAAATTACATTCTGCTTTGCCATATACCACCGTGAAGATATCATCTTTGAAAGTAGTCCACCAGTGCATCATGAGCCGTGGTTGGTACATGATAAACTGCCATACATGCTCCGGATAGCTTGTTAGAGGTCCGTAGTATTCTGAACTTATCATAAAAGAGCATAATTCTCGCTGTGCTTTCTTCATGTCTAGGTAGTTGGCAGCGTTGTAGACGTCCAACCAATGCTCTTCTAGCAGGTCTATAACACCACATGAGATGATATTCCATAAGATATTGAGATGTTTGAGAGTGGCAGGGCCGTTGGTGATGGCAGTCCACCATTGCTCGTCAATTTCATCCGTTTCGGGGTCATGGGCGTTCTCGTATAAGAGGTTGATTAGTCTAGATTCTTTCGCCCAGAGAGGTAGTCGAGAAAAGGAAGTATTTTCATGTAGAAATAATTCTTTATAAGATAACATTTGTAATAGTATTAATGTGTTTATACACAAACCTCTTATTCTTTACTTATTCGTCCATGTCCATACATTGTTTGGAGCCCAGACGTCTTGATTTTCTTGTCTTTACGGGTGGTTCTTCTACCGGCTCCTCAGTGTCGTCTTCAGATGATGCTTTAAAGTCTTCATTTTCTTCGAGCTCCTCTTCGAGCTCCTCTTCAGATTCCTCGGTGTCAGCGTCCTCTTCCGTATCGCCCTCTGTCCCCGAATCCTCTTCGAGCGCCTCGTCTTCGTCGGAATCATAGTAAGCATCTTGGCCCTGCTCGCGCTTAATATCATCCGCATTTTTGATAATGTAGAAGCCAACAACCATACAAATAAACACGAAAAGGCTTGTATTGTCTTCCTTAATACAAGGTTCTCCGTTACTTCCCTTTTCAGTAGTAGTTGAGTATACATAGGTAATTAAAAATAGTGATGCGACAAAGTTGTAGATTAGTTTCATGTTTAATATTTTAATAGTGTTAATTATAGTCTCGCATATGCGAATCTTATCCGGAAAAGATTTCATCCGTATCGTCGCCCTCGTCCGCTGCTACCCTGGTACTCTGCTCTATAGCAAGTGCTGTCCATTGAAATAGTATGAAAATTTGCCACAATAGCATAGCAAAGTCGATTAAAAATTTGAAGACAACGAGAGTGATTTGGAAAATGATGTACGCGGCGATTGTCGCCACCACAGCGTTGACAAACAAGTCTCCGCTGGTCACGTATACACATTCTTTGAACAAAGTAGACGTTCCATTCGCATTCTGGAAGGCTGAAAATACCAAATCCTGGAATGTATCATCACCGTCTTGAATGACTCCAGTTTCCGCCAACCATGAGATGGAACCTGGTGCCACCCAGCGCAGCAGAGCAGGAAACCACCACCACACTCCCCATTCCGAAGCAAATGGTATGTAATCGTTACAATTTAGATACTGTCCTGCTGGTATAGTACATTGATAACAGGTACTGGGCGCACACCATTCAGAAGTCAGTGTGGGCCACGATTCGCAGAAACAGCCTGGTGCAATGCGCTGCTGTATCCATTCTACCACGTCTTCAAACAGCATATGTGGCATGGTAGGTTCACACGATGGAAGATAACCGTACACTATCCAGAAGAAGAGCAGCTTGTTGAGATGTACCAGAACAATAGTGTTGACGACGGCACCAAGTGGTACGACGGACCATAAACCGTTGGTCATGAGTGCCCCTGTGAATATAACGCCCGCCCAGAGAGCAGAGTCTATATTTGATAATCTCTCGGATTGAGACGTTCCTTCGTTCCACACGGCTGTCTCCACTTTGCACGATTCAGTAAAGACATAACTAATGGTGTATGGCGCTCCATACCCGAAGAAAGGAACGTAATCTTCACCAGTCTCTGACAACAACATCTTAATGCCACGAGTTAGTTTGGCAGTGTTTGCCTTGAAGTCTGGTGAAGTAATGTTTCCTTCGGTCAGGTTGCCCCAAAACTCTGCCCAATCTCGTCCAGCCCTAGGCCATCTAGCTGTAATAGGTGCTATGGTTGAATCGTACGCTGCTTGGGATTTGAGCCTCGAATGCTTCTTACGTGCTTTTAATTTCTTTTCCGTGTAGGGATGAAACTTACGATGAAGTTTGTGCTTTGCCCTGGTCAACTGTTGTGTGTTGTCCACAAAGCCAGAGTTGTTGGTCATCATGTGTATAAAATAATCGTTGATATCTGCCAGTGTACCAGGCTGTATGAACCCAGTGTTGGGGTCGGGAGCTTGGAAGCTTGCCGCATACACGTTCGCTTGGAACCTGCCCATGGCATTGGACCAATCACGTATAAGCTCGAACAGGTTGTCTATGATAGTACATTGTACACAAGCTGGTGATTCAGGGTCTGGGCAGAGCAGCGAATTGACGTCGGGGAAGCTAATGTTGGTGTTGAGTGGTTTTTCCATCCTGTATGGGTTTCCCAACCTAGAGTTTTCCCTCCTCAAATGCCGGCCAGGTTTTCGACTTCGGCGAATGTGGTGTCCACTCGTATGGATAAATTGACGTACCAAATGGCCAGTGGACTGAAGATTTTTATTGTTGGAAAAGGTAGACTTGAGCCAGCTTTCCTCACCAGGGTCTTGGGCCACAGTGTGCATGGTATCAAACACACGCCAACCTTTCTCGGTTATCTTCTTACCTTTCCACTGGCTCATAAATTCCGTACCAGTCTCTCTCAAATCTTTTCCTACCTTGTATATACGCGCGGTAGTGGTAGGCCGGGTGTCGTCACCACTCTCCGATGCGTATTCAGGGTCAAAACTAGAAAATAAGTCATCCACTATGGTGTTCAGGTCCATCTGTTCGTATATCCAATTGGTAAAGGTGCTAACTCTATCGAAGATTTTTATCGGTCCGTCTGGTTTCATATTTATCTCTATGAGAGCACCTCTTAGCTTGGCCTCGGTTATACTACCATGCTTTAGCCCTATGGAAGACACTATGAATGCCGTTTGTACCACTTCCAACCCAATTTTCCATTTACGGTGCCAGTTGTAAACAACATCTTCCAGCTCTAACTCTGGTATATTTACAAATTTAGCAATTTCAACACCAATGGCTCTCTCTTCTAAACAGTTAAGCCACGTAGCACGTTCCAATGGTCTTAGTTCAGTGTAGTTGTAATATTTAACACCTTCCATAAACAAGTCACAAGTAGTCGTTCCATTCCAATCGATGTTATCCGCCACCCATCGTGGTGCTGGTATTCCGTCTACGGTTTCATAATGTTGAGCAAACATCCGTGGTAATTCTTCTCCCAGGTAGCGAGCTCGATGTCCTTTCCATTGTGAACCTAATGGCTGACCTTCTGCGTTTCCAAACCCTCCGGAATAACAAGACATAACACCACATCTAAATCCTAGCGAGATGGCACAGAAAGCGGTATTGATAGCGTTACATACACCGGTCATTAAAGCGTTCAGGAAACCACCGATACCAGGGCCCAGCATCATAAAGATAGCTCGCAATACTTTACCAAGGTTCCGGATAATTATATTCAGAATCTTCATAAAGAATGTCCAGAAAGCAGAAAGAAAGTTTCCAACGCTACCAGTTCCAGAGAACAGAGCCAACATCTCAAAGATTAAATCGAATACCAACCCTAGAATGTCAAACAATGTACCTACCAACATCTTGGCCAAGAAGGTAAGCATGTCGGATATAGAGTAGAAGAAACCTCCCGACCCGCTGGATATTGCATCGAAGACATCTCCTATGGCGTCTAAGAATAGAATAACAATGTCGAGCAATAGACGTATGGCGTCTTTCATTAGATTCTTCACGTGCTCTGACATGCCAGACCCGACCGAACCACTCGATTGGCCGGTCGCTGCTTTCTTGATTTCGTTCACGTACGTGAATAAAAACTGTACCAACAGGTTACCAAGCTTGAGCGACATGATTCCCACTTCAAACATCATGATAAATAGCTTTCCAAGGCCCTTCTTAATACCTCGAGCACCGCCGAACGTTACGACATTGGTGAAGGCTCCCACCGCGGCGGCAAAGGTCTTCTCCACATCGCAGAGCCGGTGACGCAAATCGAAATTAAAGTCGTTCCAATTGCCCGCCATAAACATGATAACGTTGTTGTGTATCTGTCTTTGTACCGCTATCATTCCTCCTCCCGCGCTTCTCAAAATCATACTCAACGAGCAGAATAAATTATCATTGCTCCAAAGCTTGCATGTCCCTCGAGACGTTGCTATCTTCTGAACATTTTCACACTTATCACCAAGAATCTCGGCAATACCGGGGTTCTCTTCCAACAGGTCCGCAAACACTTCGTCCCCTCCCGCCTCGCACATCTTCTCTGCCAGTGTTACATCTGCCGAACCAGAGCTGTCTGTTGTAGTCGTTTTAGCCATTACGTAGTACGACGAGAACGAAGTTTCTTCCGTGATAGCTCTTGCCGGTACACAGTCCGTATTCCACGGTCCAAACGATACCAGATAGGCCAGACTATCCAGCAATTGATTTTGCATGAAGAAAAACCATTCTAGATAATTCGAATTACACCATCTGTAACTGGCTGCCGTGATTTGTTTGTAAGCAAAGTAATTGGCAATGGGGTTGTCGTCGGCTATCGTGCTCAACTCCGGTAGTGTGGCAATACACGCGCACGGTGAGTCTATAGTCAAAGGCAGCATAAAGTTACAGGAACAATCGTCTGCCTCGTTGGACTCTGTACATGTTTTCATGTCATCTTCCCTGTTGTAGGTGAGCCCTGGAAACTTAAACCTTCGCTTCTTGCAAGGTTCCCACCTCAGTCTCTCGTCGTCAGTTGGTATCATAGCAGGGGCGCCGTTCTTGGTGTATTCGCCAGAGGTTTCATTGTATTCGATACCGTTCAACATACGATATCTAAAGTCTAGATGGCTAGCGTTAAGACCGTAGCCACAGTTGATATCGTAATATATCCAATTGCCTGTGAATATGTCAGGGAACGACAGCAGCAAGCGAACCATCACGCGCATCAATTCAATTTGCATTCTATTGACTGGTGGTATGGATATTCCATTTCCCTCTACCGGTTCCGACTCTTCTGCTTCCCCTTCCAGGACGGAGGAGACGGTCGGTACTGAATAATATTGAAATATTTCTCCCAAACCGGACGGGCCGAATATACCGTGCGTTAGATAGATAAGAGCAGAGTCCATCGGTCCGAATATCTGGTCTTGCATCGTTGGCTGGCCACACCATGGGTTGTATACGGGTTGGGAGGCATACCGGTACACACCTTCCATTCCCACACGGTTGGGGTCCGGTGCCACGTATTCGCCCAGTTGCATATTACAGTTGCACTGTTCTGGGTCTATAGACCAGTCGAGGCGCATGGTACCGTTGAGAGGCGAGGCGCGTTCTTTACGCTTCTCACAGGTGGATATCTCTTCTCTGGATGTCCACATACCATCGTATTTCTGTATGACTCTCAGCATGTTCTGTTCCTGTAATACAATAGACTTGAAGAACAGTTCTTTAATCATCTCTGAGAATACCAATGGACCGCCAAGCAGCACGAGTCCTGTGTTGTATAAAGAACAGGCTGCCGTGTAAGATATCATATGCGGGGCATTGGGCCATTTATTTATATTTTCGGGTGAGTAATCGTTGACCCAATCGCACTCAAAGGTCTCTGGCAAGGCATCCGCTTTAATCGTTGAGGCCGTAGCTAGCCCACCCACAATGTTCTCAATCAGGTACAAAAACCAATGGACTGAATTGGCCATGTCATACAAACTAATGTAAAGGTTCGCCCACACGTCGTCAAAGTTGAAGGCGTTCATCATTGCCGCAGAATCACCAGTAACCTCGGGATTAAACATGGCCCAAACGCCCTTTAACATATTGACTGGTACTTGTAACAGAATGAGTCCTGCCCGTGCTGCGCTCCCCGCTACAAACTCCGCAGGTTGTTTAATTCCTGACTCATCGAACAGTCCCAACGCAAATATACGCACGACATTCTTTATGGTGGTGTATAGAACGTAATCAATAAAGAACGATGACTCAAGTATGCCCCCGTATACGTGGTACATGACTCGTTCGATGTTGGGAGCTTCGCCCGGTGGTATAACGATGCGTAGAAACATTTGCGCAACACGCACCAGAGCGTTGAACCAGTGGTCAATAGCTGCCGGCAAATGGTAGCTAGTCACCGGTGCGAATCCTATATCCCAAACTGGGTCTAGAGCATTGCAAGCGCATCTCAGCCCGTTCTGTGTGGCGTTTAATCCCACCATGATACGCGATACACCTGGCATGATATTCCAATCGTTCACAGCGATGTTGTTCACGGTTGAAATGGGTAAGTTGGTGAATCCTAGCCAGTCAACAAACGATAGTGCTATATCTACCACGCCTACTACAACGTTTTCGATAGGTATGAATATAGTTTGTACTTGACATTTAAGAAAGATTTGTGTACTTCCTTTACCAATTTGATACATCGTGACCGTCATCAAATTCCACAACGGTGTGAAGAACCCGTACGCAAGTCTTATAACTTGGAGAAAAGGTATGAAAAAGTTGTAGAAGAAGGTGTGCGCGAAGCATCTCCAGAACTGGTCCAGACCAGACATGAGGTCCTGGTGTTCGTAGTGCATTAATATAGCAAGGGCAAAGGCGATGGCTAGAAAAAGCACATACTTCCAGTTCTGCGCAGAAACTTGGGCAAATTGTATACAGGCCAGCCACGCTGCGAGGAATGGATTTATAAATGTTGTTAGGCCGTTCATAATGATTAATTGTACTTGGGATTGTATTTGTCGTTGCAATCCTTCATCTATATTTGGAGCACCCGCTTTAGTGGCGAATATACTTAAGTAATAATAACTACCTACAAATCCAACAAGAATCGTAATAGCATATGCCAGAAAACCAAGAGGATAGTCAACCGCCATATGACTCAGATTGCGATGAAGAACAAGGACTTTTATACGAAAGAACTGCCACTCCATTGTGTCGCATTTGTTTAGAAACCGAAGGTGTCTTACTCCATGCCTGTAAATGCGCAGGAACCCAGGGCTATGTTCACCGTAAATGTTTGCGCAATTGGGTCACGCATTACTCCAACACACCCGACCAATGTGAACTGTGCAAGACCGGATGGAAAATAGAAATGTACAGCTATTGCGAAAAATGGTTGCAACGGTGGAATTGGTTGCTGGCCATGGGAGGATGGTACTGTGTTATTATATTCTCGCTCTTCGATTTCCACTATGCTTGTATTGACCCATTGGGATACAGAGCCTTTATATTCTGGGGCTTCATACAGCTGATGTGGCACCTTTCCGCGAAACACACAGGCCATGGTATATTTAAGATATTCCGAATTACTTCAACCTTATTGTTTTACACCGGTATGATAACATTGCTAGCTGCTCAAGACGACTACGACGCAGAGCAACACAACATCGATTTGGACCGGTGGATGACCTGGGAAGAAAAGAAGATAGCCCACCAAGAGCTAGTGAAACGCAGTGAAGTCGAGGACGTGTTCGGATGGCCGATGGAGAATAACTTCGGCAACCGACAATTATGGTTTATCATTGGAGTAGATATTACATTATGGGGTGCGTGGTTCACCTACTTACGTGTCTATGGAATACGATGGAGACGGCGTTGGGATTACCGTCCAATGCGAATAGCTACATCTTCTTCAGAGGACACTTATGGAACCAGCTCGAGCGAGGAGTCATAATAACCTATAAATATTATTATTTAATTATTATTATTATGGGTAACGTTTCATCTTATGTATTTACCGAAAAAGCTTTCTTCGTTTACAGACGTCTAATCGATACCGATGCTTACCACACCGAACCCACTCAAAAATGGTCGAACATTTCCAAAGAATGTGCTCTTAGTCAATTCAAACACGAGATGTTTGCTTACAGCACTGGTAAGTACGACTATGACGGCAACACAAAATGTATCTATCTGTACTATGGCTCCACCCGCCTCATGAAGGTGGGAATTGTAAATAATCAAGTGCTAGTCGATAGCTCGCACGACCTTGCTACCTTTTTAGAATCCGACGAACAACCGGCACCGGGCAGAGGAATAAAACTGGAAAAAGCTTTTAGCAACGTATGGTTTAGAAATTATGCGAGATTGAATACCAACATTGTTGGATTCGTAAGAACTTTAAAGAAATAATTTATATATTATACTTTTTATTAACAAATATGACTAACAAACCAGTCTATCTAAATGTAACAGAAATACAAGGCATGCCTATGATTATTATCAACGCATACGAAGGTCTTGTGTTTTTACTGTGTCTGGTATTTATCAAATGGATATCCTTCGCTATTGGACAAACATGCAAGCGCCAAGCCGACCCCGGGCCCGACACTCCAGTCGCTAGAGCGGTTCAGGTAGGAAGACCCCCGGCGCTCAGGCGGTTAGGGGATTGGCTAGACGATATCACCACGCCAACCAGTCAACGGACATCAATATTCTCCGATACAGACGTTGAGAGCAAAACCTCCGAACCTGATATAGAAGACCCGGGCTCTCCTACGGCTGCCAGTATACTCCCTACGGGTGCTGATGCTACTCTAGATAATGAAGGTCTTGTTTCATGTGGTTGATACGGAAGAACACAAGATAAATCGATAGGAGCTGGTCTATTGGTATGATGCATATACTTGGGTTTAGCCGCCACGCGAATATAAGATAACTGCTGGCGTAGACGAATGAGCTCTTCACTCATTTCCTTATTTTTCTCACGTAATTTATTATTTTCCATTTTAAGCGTGGTGATGTGTATGGAAGCTCCTTCATTACCGGTCGGTGACTCGTGAGGCGAACGATACGCGGACATGTATTGTGTACAATATGCCATTATATAATGATATACTAGATACTTATATACAATGTGGTCCGCTACGAAATCAATCCCCAAGACAATATGCAAACAAAAAGGTATGATAGTACGCCTCGTGGACCAGGACAGGATGTCAGAATACTCTGCGAATATTCACGATATAAAGGAACACTATCAAAGATACCAAGTACTTTTCAACCATGCCTACGTGTGTCGTCTGTTTAACCAAGTCAGATAGCACCCGCGCCGGTGGTACCTGTCAGACTTGTACGGCTCCGGAACGTACTAACTATTTTCAATACAGGACTGTACCCACCGGACCAAAACGTGTCATGTGTATAACGTGTGGCAAATACTCTGGTTTCAATGATAAGACCGTATCTACTGCGTGCTGGGGCAATGTAATGGGAGGACAGCAATGTTTTAAATGTTACAGTAGTGGTGTGTCGTCTCTGAGTATTTGTTGCGTAGGTAGAGAGTGATATGGCCCTGCCAACGTGTTAAAGGCCGTGTCTGGAGCACACTCCGAACAATAGCGTTTACCATTGTACCGAAATAAATGTGCTCGTCTGTTCCATTTTTTACAGGTAGTACACCTAGCCTTGGGAGCAGCTAAAACAGTTAGATTATAAAAGGTTTTTGTTTCGTAAAATTTACTAGCTAATGTACCCATTTATTTAAGTTTTTTTACACTCTTTATATGATTTTTTACTGACCTTCCCGACGCATCATCTATCTCATTACCACGCCACTGTGTAGCCTCAGCACTGGAACAAGCACATGATTTTCCATACGGAACCATAGACACAGCGCCTGGTATATTAAAATACTTGTCGAAATACATTCTATAGTACATCGCCTCGTACGTCCTGGGTGTATGCCATGGGAACATCAGCGCTCTCTTCCTCCACAGCTTCCAACTCAGTGACTGCTCTGACATACTCTTTAATGAATCAATCCACTTGTACCCTACACCATCGCTAAACTGTTCTTTCTGACGCCAGCATATACTTTCTGGTAACATAGGACAGAAAGTTTCGCGTAGTATATGCTTCTCTATGCGGGTTTCAGACGGCATCTTTAAACCAGGATGAATACCCATAGAATAGTCCACCATATCCATATCGAGAAATGGTACGCGACATTCCACACCCCAAGCGCTCATAGCTTTATTGGCTCTCAAACAGTCGTAATAATGCAAGTCGAGAACTTTACGCTGGGTCTCAAAGTAAAGTTCTGTTTCATTCGGACAATTATGGAAGTACATGTAACCCCCGAATAATTCATCAGCTCCTTCGCCACTTAGCACCATTTTCACACCAGTTGCCTTGATGCGGCGTGCTAACAGATACATAGGAGTACCAGCGCGTATAGTAGTCACATCGTAGGTTTCGAGATGACGTATGACTTCAGGTAAGGCAGATAGAGCTTCTTCCACGGTAAAGGTATAGGAACGATGGTTGCTTTTTATGTGCTTAGCCATCACTTCGGCTGCCTCCAAGTCTGGAGAACCTTCCAACCCTATAGCAAATGTATTTATAGGAGCCGCAGATTCCCTAGCAGCAATAGCAGCTATTATAGAGCTGTCTAACCCACCACTGAGCAACACGCCCCATGGAACGTCAGACATCATACGCTTCTTTACCGCAGAGATTAACGTTTTCCCAAGCTCGAGACCGTCATTAAAATCGTTTGGCGCCTGCCAATTTCTTCCTGGCTTTAACTTCCAGGTCGGGTTAAAGAATTGTGCAAACCCACCTCCATTTCCATTATTATGGTAATAATAACCAGGGGGGAATTCGGCAACAAAGTCCACTATTCCCAACAACGCTTTGATTTCTGAAGCAAAGGCTACGCCACCACCTTTCTTGTAGCCATAGTACAGTGGTATAACACCAAGCGGGTCACGGGCTGCGAAATGTTGTGTGCCATCCACAAGTACGAAAGCGTATACACCGTCTAGAAAGCAGCACACTGCCTTTAATTTATTAGACTCGCTGATGCCCGTGTCGCTCTGTACATGGTCATATATGTGGGCAATGGATTCACAATCGGAGCGAGTTTTACACACGGCAGTATGCATGCTGTTTAACACTTCATGGTTGTATATTTCACCATTGACCGTGAGTATGGTTCCATTATCCGTTTGGAATGGTTGAGCACCACTTTCTGGGTCTACGATGGAGAGGCGCGTATGTCCGATGTAAGCATTTTCTGTCTGGGCGGAACCGGAGGCATCTGGACCTCTATGGTTTAAACGGGAGAGTTGTTCCTTGAAAGTAATGTATCCCACGTTCGTGTTGAGTAGTGCTAAGATTCCACACATGATGTCAAATAACTTGGGTCTCTTATAGCTTTATTATCAAACTCGTATATGCGAATCTTATATCACCATTACGAATGTAAAATCTTGTTTGCATGGTTTTTCTTTTCTAAGACAGGAGAGACATGTGTATCTACACACAGCTTCAACACGGTTAAGTTTAGGTAGCATTATAGGATTCATTATCCAATACATATATTAATAAAGATTAATTACTTTAAATACTTTTTTATGTTGTTGATTTATATGCTGTGAAAACGACAGCAACACACATGAACATAATTCCTAGGATTATAATTCCAGCGAACATTTTAAATGATTTTTATGGCTTTATACTCTTAACCAAACATGGAGGCGTCGTAGATTGGGATAGCTTCGAGAGAGCCTTCTTCTGGGATTGCGCTGATACCGGAGTGGATATTGATGTAGTTATCCAAGTCAATGCCAAGTGATACGCCCGCTACACCTGTGTTCATTGTGTATACTTTAGGCTCGATAACCATAGCAATTTTACAACCTGGTTCAAGACCTGGGTCTTGTTCCAATGGGTCGCAATCTTCATCTTTGTATTTGAACGTGTTCTTAACCCATGGCTCGTTAGCAGAGTTCTTGTACTTGTGCATCTTAACACCGACGCGCAACTCACGACCTTGTCCTTTCTGGCTGACAGGCGATTGAATGTTCTCCATGAATAGAGAAAGCATAGTAGATTCGACCGATTGATTGGTTTCTTCCGCAATAGAAGCAGCAGTAGAGCGCAATTCGGCTTTTTGGTCTGGCATAATATTGCTATCGTTGAACATGTAGGTAGCAGCGTCGCGAACCAATTGCTCAATATGGTCAAAGTATGCCTTGTTGGTGTCATCTTCCAAGAAGGTACAAGTGAACTTGGCAGACGATTCGGTAACGCCTGGGAATTTACCCAATGTACCTTGTTGCAAATCACAATACTTGGTAATCGAAGGTGGCATACGATGCAAATATTTACGTCCGGCCATATCGTTGACGTAAATGTTGTAGTTACCGCTGTTGGCAGTAACACCTTTAAACGTGTATTGGCGCTGTTTCAAATCAGCTTCAGTCAATGGACCATCTTGGCGTAACGAACCAGTGCCGTTTTTGTGAATAACAACATGGCGATTCTCAAGCTGGTACGTGATACCGAACGACGTGTTGCCCGGAGTGGTGTACAAGCGAATAGCAAATACAGGGCTGATGATAGCACCGTCTTTGATGTCACCAGGTTCGATAGTATCATGCTGTGGAAAGGTTGACTTGTTACCGTCATAAACGAAGCATTGACGCGGTGTGAAGGTGCCGTTCTTGTTGTCACGGAAAGCAGAGCATTTGACTACGAATGAAACACCGCCAGCTTGGTCTTGTTTCAATGGTGTATGCGTTAAGCAGAACTTGTCGAATAGTTTTTTACCCATGGAATCCAATCGCTCTTGTGGAGTATCCTTAGGCAATACAGCGCGTGCTTTTTTCATGAAACCTTCCTTGATGTCAGGTACGTTCTCGTATAGCGCGGTAAATGCATTTGCATGCGTTTTTTTAAGGAACGCAAAGAATGATTCTTGTTGTTGCTTGAATGGAGTCTGACGCTTGTTGTAGTCTTCGACACTCTCACCAGGCAATAGCGGTAATGCTGCGTTAGTGTAAGTAAAGCATAGTGATGCGCCTTTCTCTTCGGTGGACCAGTCTTTTTTGCCAAAGTCACCGCCGGAACCCAAGTGGCACCATTTGACGAAGCCGGGCGGAGCCATAACTTGGTAGTTGAAGGAGTGCGATTGGTTGTGCAATTGAACGGACGGTTTGCCATCTTTGCCAGTGGTAACATCAATGCACGGGTTGTGGTTTTCACCGCGCCAGTTGTAACGGTTGGCACGAAGAACAGGAGCTGCCATCTTTGATTTCTTTTTAGGAGCAAGAGGAGCAGTATCCAATGCACGCTTGTTGCTTGGCGATGCGGTAACGGCGGCGATTACATTAGTAGAGTTCATAGTTGGGGTTTGGTTTTGGTTTGAGATAACGATTGTAGACATGTTTGTTTGTTTAATATATTAATATAGTCATAGATTATATCGAATATGCGAAGCGGATACGGATAGTTTTAGTTACCCATTAGTCTAATGTTCCTGTAGTTGATTGTTCCGCTATCTGTGTCTGGTATGCATCCAACGAAACGTTGAATGCGATGTTAGGGTACTCAGTATTCGTTGTATAGTATATGCGGTCTCTCCGTTGAAACCACTTAGTATTCTCACCGATTGGTCCTGAATGTACCGCCCCAACGCCGTCTGTAAATTCGTAGCCGGTTGCGACTCTTGGGGTACCGTCGCTGTTGGTCTTTATAGATTCTAAACAGTTTGAGTGATGTACAAAGACATCTTTACCGGTTTCAACGTCTTTACCTATACCATAGCCCAATGCCCAATTCCAGTCTTCCATAATCGCGGTTTTTATTTTTGTCGGAAGTGATAACTGTGACATATTTAAGATAGCTCAGACGTTCTTATATGTCAGATTTTGCAAAATTGGATAAAGTCATTGCACAGATGCAAGCAATAAAAAGCATGTTGGAGGGCAACCAAAGAAAACTAAACGAGGAGACTATTGAGGTTCGGCACGAGGACGCTAAGCAGGTTATAGAATACCTTGAAAAAACCAGGTACGCGCTAATAATCGAGAAGAAGAAGAGGGAGCGGGAGGCGCTAACTTATGAAGAGAAGATAAAGTTGTGGAGGAATAGAGCACAGGTAGCAGGGTACGACGCTAGAAATTCAGCTTCAGAATACGAACCATTTACATTTTAAATTTATTCTCTATACTCCAGAACATGTACTTTGATATCTCATACCGGGCCAGTAAATTACCACGGCACACTGGGCAGCGACCAGCGTATTCCATGTCGAAGGAGTCCGCACATTCTTTATGGCCAATACGAGCCGTACATTTACATTGGTATATTTTATAATTCGAAAGACTGAATTCTTTTTTACACCAACGACAAGACAATGGGTTTGGTTTGGAACGCATATCTATAGAGCCGACTATTTTAGCTTCTTTACAGGCCAGCGGCAATAGACCGAACACCGACTCGTCGAATACCACGCTTCCTCGCAGTGAATTTAAATAGTCTACACGTGCTTTGGCCAAGGTCTGCTGAGGTTTCGTAGAGGCAGTGACTACAGCATCGTAACAGTCTTTGGTAGGAGGGTCTAATAGCAAGGATGCGCTAGAATCGATATGCTTTTTCATATTGTCGATTAGAGTAAAAATGTCTTCATCAGTATAAGGTAAATTATTTTTTATAATAAACTGTTTTACTGTTGTCGGATTGATAGTTCTCAATGCCGATTTACCCGCTGTTTCTATATCGAAAGCATTCGCGTTGTGTGGTAATCCGAACAAGTCGTATAGAGACATTCTTGGAATATAACAGGTAACATTGTTCTTTGCGCATAATCGTAACATATACCGTTAGATGTCGCCATCAAACGAATAATTGACCGGTGTTGGATTTTTAAACAGGTCCTTCAACGCTCTGTAGCCAGTATGGAAGACTTCCCACACGCTTATTTCGTTAGCCATTGTGGGCTCACATATCATGCATTCAGCTGGTGGCGTGCACGGCCTACAGCGTTTACAATGACCCAATACTTCACAGGTAGATGGGTGTTTGTCGTAGAGATGGTCCATCATCTCTTGCGTGTCCTCTACAATCTCGAGGCATTCCTTCTCCGTCTTTGTAGAGTGATATCCGTGACAAGCATGGCGAGCCATTGTCTTGAACTCTTCGAGTTTCGAGTATTGGTAGATGCTTCCGTCTTGTGTGACTGTGTTTTGCATGACTGCGACGATGTTCTGGCAGATGGTGCATTCATTTGGTGTTTCCGTAGTCCATTCCGTTTTTGCCTCCTGCGGTGGTTCCCTGAACAATGTGGCATCTTGGCGTAAGTGAGTTGCTTTTGTGAGTGTGAGTAGTAATGTAAAGACTGTGATTGCATTCATGTTTGATATTATAATAATGTTATTTTTTATCTCGCATATTCTTATCTAATCCCAACTATAATCCCTCGTTCCTCCTGCTTTACGAGCAGCGATAACTTTAGGTTTATCCAATATGAGCTGGCACAATGGTATAAGGTTCACACCACCGTATACTATTCCCTTACACTTTTTGCGCAACAGCATCACCCATTGTAAAAAGGCCCAATAGAACGAACCGTCTTTAGAAGGTATAATATGACCCTTCCACATCGCATCATAACGATTACTTCGTTGTATAATAAACGGGGCAAGTACCAAGTGTACTTTATGCTTGTGTTTATGTATATTTTTTTCAGTTAATAGAAAGTACTGTACAAACGACATGTTGTATACGGATGCTAAATGCATCTGAACCATACCAACATACATGGCGTCCGGCACTCGCTGGTCTTCCATTAAAACGGCGAATGTACCATAAGAACATTGTTTCGCAATAGCATCGAGCATGGCCAGTGGTCTATTGCTAGCCATAGCTGCGTAGTCCGACACATCGGCTCCTTTGAGCCTATAAGACTGTATATCCCTTTCCGCCGGCCTTAACATATTCTCATTGAGTCTATTGTTTAGTTCGTCACGGAATTTACGCTGGGTCATCTGACGCTGCTCCTTCAGAATGAAATCATCCATGAAATGCTGTTGTATCTCCAAGGGTTTTACCGCATCCCACAAAAACCAAAGCTCTGCTTTACGACGTATCAAGGTCGTGCGGCTCATCAATTCGTGTATACCACCCGGATGCAATTGATATACCGTTTTGGATACTTGTATACGATATTGAGCCCTATCCAGTACAGAAAAATTGGAATTGAGCGTGACCAATTGCGCCGCTCGTAGCTCGATGTAGTCTATATACTTGAACAGGGTTTCGTCCCACTCCAGCGTTCCCATGTTGGCTTCTATGATTTCCAACGCTCTACAGGTGTCCATAAAGGACCAACTATTCAGGTTAAACGAATCTGTAGCTTGTAAATGATTTTCTTTGACCCATGAGACTATCGTCTCGTTCATCTTAAGCATGTTGGGGCTAGATATCTGTAAATATTTAACAAGCATCATCTGAACATACCAGAATAGCCCGTTGGTCCACCCTTTCAAACGACCAGGGATAAAGACAAACATCTTATCGTACTGGTTCACTAAAATCTTTCTCATTTTGATATAGAGTTTCTGTAACAGTGCCGGGCTCCAGGTTTCTCTTCCTGTTGGGAATTGACTAGTAGAAGCAATGTCCAATAGAACATCGTACAAATCCAGCATGAAAAGAAACAGTTCGCAGTTGTTCTCTTTCCCCGTAAATGGAAATTCGACAGCTTCCTTCACTGTGTGTATCCTACCCGCTGTATTGAACTGTGCTGGGTATGACATTTATTGTAGTAAACTTATTTTTATACCGTAAATGAAGTGGCGCATCCGCAACTAGCTACCGCATTAGGATTTACAAAGGTAAATCGTTTTCCCATAAAATCTGTTGTATAGTCTATTGTTGTACCAATCAAATATAACTGAGACATTTTATCCACAGATACCACAACTTCAGCATGGACCACTATACCTTCGTCGCCTTCGCTTCTCTTTCCCGGTTGCAAATCGTATACAAATCCATTGCATCCACCACCTTTAACACTGAACACTATCGTTTTTGTTTTATGACTTCGAGCTAGATTTATTAGTTGTGTTCTAGCCATGCGCGTTATACTTATCATATACCGGAACAATTGCGCTTGTAAATACTCTCAACGTTTAGCTTGTGAATATATTCTAGATGGTTATCAATAAACCGCTTAATATCCCACACACCAACGCGACAGTCTAAATGAAACTGCGTTATGTTTCTCTGAGTTTGGTCAGCGTTGAGAAGTATCACGTGAGGCACGTGTGTTACCCGAAAGCGGCTCCTCAAATACATGTGGTCAACAGGAGCATCTACGAATACGACCGAAGGCCAATAATATTTTGACACCTCGTTGAGGTCTTCTATTGGTACTCCAAACGATAACACATGTAACTTAGAAACGTCGTAAGCAACGCCGAAGTCCGGTGTCCCTAGTTCTGTTACCAATGGTAAAGGGTATGTAGCGGCAGTGACATAGTGTGCAAGCAATAGCAACAACAACAACATATATAAGGTAGAATAGAACGTTTATAGAATGTTAAATGAATTACCTGGGGATTTATTAGTTAACATATCTTATTATTTACACCCAAAAGATTTTTACACCATGTTTATTCTCGAAACGTCCCTATCGGACCGCTCTGCTCATTTGGTAACCTTAAGATGGCCCGGTTGTGGAAACCTGCGCCAGTTGAATCATTTATATAACATGGTTCATAAAGAGTGTGTTCGATGGCAAACGGCGCGCGATGTCAGAATACAATTCCCATTGTATAACAATAGACGTAGACTGCGTAGGGAAGAGACGCCTATACTTATGTTTTAGTCGGTTTAAGACAGCTACCGAGCTCTGCTATTGCCTTGTCGTTGCTTTGAATACGCTCGGTTAATCGTTTAAGATTCGCGGCATCTTTCTCTTCTACGGTTTTTATATCGCCAGCGGCCTTCGTAAAACTCGTGTACATTTCTCCATAACAGGTCACCATTTCTTCAATTCTTTGTTTTATTTTTTCGTATAATTCCGTGTGTTTTTTATGTAAAGCAGAACTTTCCGCTTCCTCCAAACCATCCGGAACCTGAAGGTGCTTGTTAATGATTTCCAACAGCTGCACTCTAGCATTGATAAAATCTTCGTTACATTTCTTGCTCATAACTTAAGGTTGTAGTTATAATCTGGATACTTATATACAACCCGGCGTTGAACCTCTGGGTCTAAACTGTCCCATGTGTTTTCACAAGGAAACGATTTAAACACACCTAGTAGTTCAGCTTGTTGCATTCTCCAGGCCAATTCGTAGTGTACAAACGGTTGTAATATATCCTTGTCCCAACCACTGCGGTTTGGCTCGTACGATAGTCTACGACAACCACGAGTATACTTTCTCTTAATGGCTGGAAAAAAATACGAACAATCTTTCCCTCGACCAATCAGAGCGTCCATAGCGGTGCCATATACGCATTTCATGTTGTCTATGGTCCAGCCCATATCCCTATGACCAACACAACCTTTACAACATTCCATCCACTTGTTGTCTTTCCAACCTTGGTTACAATTTTTACAAAAATATAAGTCGGAGAGTATAGGGCGGATAGGGTTTATATCTAGAGTAGAATTATTTAAGTCAGAAGACATTTTAGTTATTTTAATATGCATTTAAATACGCTGTCTTTGCTGCTTGGCAGCTGGTTGGTTTGAGCCACCCAATGCGTGTAGTGTTGGTTCTGGAGCTTTACGCTTCATCCAGTTAAAGTTGTTGGTTGTGCCTAGGCAGATACGGAAGCAGGCTAGTACGTCTGTGCTCTGTGTAGCTTGGCCTATTTTTGCCATCGCATTTAGCTGCTCGAGGAGTTGGACCATTTGACCGTTCTCGCGCTTGAGGCGTTCTATTGCGGCGTTTTGTACCTTGTATTGGTCTACTATTTGTTTGTTGCTGCTTACCAATGCTTTGATTTGTTCAGAACGGCGCATGCGTTTCTCACCGTTACGGGTGGCTTTCTTGGACGCGTTTGGATTACGGTTGGCTTCGATGACATCTGGCTGACGTTTGCTCATGACTACGAATTTCTTACTGTGTATTGCCTTGTATTTGCCAGTTGCGTGCTCGCTGATAGCAACTACGTACATGTCTGGTAGGAACTCTTGTCCTAGTTGGTATCGACGGCTGAGGTCCATGCCTTTGCACAATGGTATGCGGTAGACACCGGACTCGGAATACTGTCTTTGTACGTAGGCGAATTTGGAGAAATCCTCGCCAAGTTTGGATATGTTGGCCTTTGCGAAACGTCTGTCCACGGTGGCGCTTAGCTTCACTGGTTTGCGGATGGTTTTGTATCCACTTGGATGTTCGCTATCGCGTTTTAATGCTATGGCTACCTTGAACGTGGCGAGACCGTTCTTGAACCAGTTTTTTGGTATATTGTTGAGAATTACACATGGTGGTACGCCGGGCTCGTCCTTGAAGAAGGTATGCCCTTGTTCTCCATATTCCAACCGTGTTAATGTACTGCTAGGTACTGGTGCGTTGGTCGCTGGTACCGGTGCTGCTACTGGCTTCATAAGAGTTGGTTGTTTCTCAATGGTGGCTTCTTGCCAATCGACGGTTTGGTTTGATACTGACATGTTGAGTTGTTTGCTTATGCTTATCTTATGTTTGTTATTAATTGTATCGCTTATTCTTATCGGATACGGACTGTTTTACTCGATACGTGAAATTTTTTTTTCCTTTGCTGTGTTGATGTGTTTGTTGTTTGTGTGTGTTCGAATTTTGTTTTTGCTATGCTGTGTGTTTGTTGTTTGATAATTGCTTGTGGGGGCACTCGAGTTTTTGACGACTGAGCTAGGTGAACGGAAATACGGATATATCAGGACACTTATTAGATAAAGTAAGTATTTGATATATATACCCCACACTTTTTTCTGATAGATGTGTTATAGTGCTGTGTCATGCTAGAGGTCAGTTCACGTCTCTGTACTATGTGCCTGTAGTTGTGCGAGATGTGGGAGGAAGGGTAAAAGAAATTTCTTAGGAAGAATTAAAATTTAATCTTTACATTATGCGTTAACTCGTAGTCGTTTAAATTTGGACTACATTTACTAGCGTCATTTGTTAATTCCAGGAAAAAATCAATGTTATCGATTTCGTTCTGAAGTCCTAAAGCAGCCATCTCCATTTGATGTTTGTGCGCTTGCAATTCTTCGTATTTGGCATTTTGTTCTCCCGCCTCGTCTATCCAACCACCTTCAGCTTTAATAGCCTCCATCAATCGATGGTCTCGCTTTTCCAGTAGAATGATATGATTTAATAAATCCAATTCGCCACTATCAACCACGTCTGACACCGTGTTCACCAAATTTTCATCGTCCATGGCTTTGAGTTCGTCATACTGTTTAATGTATTCGTGCAGAGGGTCTTGTGGTGGTATATCGTCGAAATGTAATGATGTAAATGTGTGTGACCCTATTTTACGTGGTAGTGGAGCGGGTTTGATAGGAGTTCCTGGTAGTTTACTAACGTCCACTTCCCTGCCGTGGTTATCGAACGATGGTGATTTTATACTACGATTCGGACGTTTATCTTGGTGTTGGTGTTCTACCGTTCCCCCTCCATGCGTTGGAGAAGCCCGCTTCTTATCGTCTCGTGGCGGTAACGGGTCCAGCGAGGGCTTCCTTGGTCGTGGAGAACGTAATTTAATAGTAGTTTTTTTATTGGACTCATTAAGCAAATCTTTGAATTGGTTCGGGTCCAAACTCTTCTTCATTTAGGTGATAGGTCTGATTATTTATAGAACAAAATCAGTTACCCACATCATAATATTGTCTGGTAAATCTTTGTACCCACCTACAAACCCTGTCAACAGCGAGATAATATTGATAGCTTTCATTTGGTTTCTCTTGCTTATCGATAATATATCCGCCCTCTTCACGTTGTAAATACCCATAGCTATGTATTTCTGTAACAAGAGAACATCCGCCTCGTCCGACACTACTTTCTTGCGCAAGTTAATCAGGGCAGATGCCACGATGCGCGGGTTCTTCTTCTGCTTTATCTTGGCATTTATTTCACGCTCCAACATGATAAAGAACGACTCGACCGTTATACTGGTCACCATATTAATCTGCCGCTGTGTCCAACCTTTCGACGGGCCTATATCGATAGCGATAGGCGTGGGTGGAGCATACGGACGTAACGGTTTGTACGCCTCTCTGGCTGACTCCGACACGATTTTAGGTTGAACAGGGGATAAGGCAGCTCTCTCCATGCCCAGAGATTCTGGGCGTTCAGTTCTTGTAACATGCGTCACGATTTTATGTTTGGTTGTGCTGCTATAAGAAGAGCAATTGCCATCGTCGTCGCTCCATGACCAGAATATACATACAAAGAGAGCAAAAAAGAATATCAAAAAGACCACGGCTCCGACCGAACCCGAACCTGGCGTATCATAGTACCAATTAGAATAATAATAAGGGCTATAATAAGGGTAATTGTTAATATGTCCATCGTAAGGGTGACCTAACTGGGGGTCCATAATATTTATAGTTTAGATAGCTTTTATATAGTCAATAGCTTTGCTGGCTCACAACTTGCCGTATTCAACGCTTCTTTTTTCTCTTGTATTTTTTCCTCTAAGGTGCGTGAGCTTCCGGTGATAGCGGCCATCATATCTTTATAACTCTGTTTCTTCTTCTTCTTCTTCCCTTTCTTTCCTCGCGCGTTCTTCTTCTTCGGCTTTGCCGAGTTCATATTCGTCGGGTTGGAATTCTTCTTCTTCTTCGAGTTCAAGGTCCCAGCCAAGGGGTACTTCACCGGGACAACAATTGGAGCTTGCGTCGTCGTGTTCATCTGCGTCGGGTTTGAATTGGAGTTCATCTTGGTCATGTAAAGTTATACTCTGTGTCGAGACAGAGGAAGTAGGTGATTTTGGCGGAGTCTGTGAATGCTGTTCTCTAAACCGGTCAACGGACGATATAGGTTGTTGTCCAATATTATGTTTTATGAGCTGTTTTAACAGCAAATGACACGCGTCAACCTTACCGTGTAACCCTTGTAGTCGCTCAACAATTGACTTTATCTTCTGTACTTCCCACCTAAGGGTATTTATCTGTTGTCTGTTTAAGTCTCTCGATTGGTCTACCTGTCTAGATACTGCGGATAGTTGTGCGGAGGAGGCTGTTGACATGTTAAACTTAATATAATGTTATAAATATTAAGACATATGTGTAGAATATATCACTATAGATTTGTTTGTTTAATATTTACATCGATGTTACGTCAGCCTGTTGTGCGTAAGCTCAACCCAGATAAGCATTATATATTTTGTGCCCGTGAACATAGACCCAATGACATATTTAAAGTTAAATGTGGCGTAGGGAATATGATGCGCTGGGACAGTGTGCGTTTTCTAATAGAAGAGCATATTGGCTTACACAACAGTAAGAAGCAAAACCAAGTGGTAGTGGGTCGTTACATCGAAGAGATTGATGGTTGGTTTGACGAAGGTGATATACTCACTCCCCAAACCATACTACGTATACGGTGTGTTCCTTATTATTATCAGTTCGATTACAACCCTGACCGCCCTAGGTCTTGTCCTCAGCATGGCCCTGTTTACTATCCACCGCCGATACTTGTACAATACCAACAGGCTGGGATTGACATTTCATCATTGAACTAAGTTCGCGTATTTGTTTCTGTTGTCTTTGGTTATGCTCCCTGGATATAATGCTCAGGTGTTCTACCAACTGTTTATGTTGTAGTGTTTGGTTGTTGAACGTCAGGCTAGCTATATCATAAGCTTCTTTGGTCTGTTCCATATCCTGTTTAGAGTGTATTAGTTCCTGATTTAAAATAGCTATTTTTTTCCTCAAAACCTGTACGTCTTGACGTTTGCATAGTTTATTCTCTTCTATTTCTTTTTTCTTTTTTGCTATCAATTTGAAGCGCACCATTGCATTTTGTAAGGCCATGTTGTATTCGTCATCGTAGCCCGCCTCCATTATATTGTCGTGTCAGAGCACTGCCTATATACATTATTACACCAATACCTCGAAGCAGTCGTGGTCTATGTAATCGTCTAACTCGTGGACTACTGGATAATCGTCTATCGACATGGTACAGATGGGACAAAACGTTGAAAACCCATAGGCTTTCTCTATACAATGTTTATGAAACACACATCCGCACGCCCTTAGTTCAACGTAAGACTTTTTTTCTTTCGTCTGACAGACACAACATTTTATAATCTTGTTGGTGTCTTTATAACTATCCACATCCATTACCGGTTTGGGGGAACTAGAACGGTGCATCAACGCTGCGTCGATGGACTCGCCCATTATCCAGTTCTCCGCATACTGACGCGTTGAATCCATAACTAAATTCAGCTTTGCTACCCATTCTGGGTCTTCTGGACCGTATTTAGACTGCATGAACCTACGTAGTTCAAAGGTGCTTGGCAATCTCTCACTGGACTCTTGCAACCCCTTTATGTATGGTATCAACAGTCCGAGGGCTTCGTCTTTATCGGTATCTTCGCTTACTGATAATTGTACTATTAGTGTGTGCGTCCTTTTAGCGGAATCGAGGCACGGTTCTGATATTGAGCGCGGTCTCCTCCTAGAGCGGAAGGGCATTTAATACTTGTTCTTCCCAGTTATATACACATAGATTTTCTTCGGGACACACTTTAACCCGCCGGTGCCGTATCGCTTGGGACAACTCGTTGTAAAGTCCCGACCCACAAGGACCTCGTATTTTTGGTTTCGACTTGGGTTTGCGTGGTTTAAACTCGTGATTCTTTATGGACGAAGCCAAGGTCTGTTGCATCCTAGGCAATAACTCCTTCGGTTTTGCTTTGGGACTATGTTCTACACATGATATACGATATTCCAAAGCTCGAATGATGGTCATAAGGCGTTGGTGTTCGTCGTCTTTTTTGCTCCAATATGAACCCATTGACTATGGATTTTTATACTTATATACCAACGCCCGCCTACGCGGCGCATAATCGCTGTATATAGTATCGCCAAGAGAAAGGTATACATGCAATGTTCCGTATATGCCCATTTGATGACCCCGCCGACGAAAGAAACTCCACAACACGACGTTATCCCGACACGATATACCACTTGGGACGGCACAGCACCGTCTTATCGCCCCGAGGGTAAGACTAAAATAATACTGGAAGACGATACCGGGGCTGAGTACAATTTCATCACACCAGTGTGTACTATACTCATGGCCAATATAAATGGAGCTGGCGTAAAGTCGAGCAGTGGTAAAGTGCAACACACTATGGTACTATCAAAAATACCACCACCCAATTGGATGATAGGAGACGAAGCCTTACCCTTTTCACCAAATGTGATAGGTTTTTGGGACAACCTGGAGCAAGTGGTTCGCAATTGTTTAATGGTAGCATTTAGACAACCAGAAATGTTCCAGAAAGCTACGGAATTGGCATGGGAACGTAGCGTGAACAAAACGGAACAAGAAGCCTTTGGCATCTTCTTGAACAAGGCTAACGTGCCTTACAAAGACGATAGGTGGACTATACGAAAGAACCATCAGAAAGGTCGCACTGGTGTACAATATATTACCATTGTTGACATCGCAAACATGGAGCACACTGGCAACTTTGCACCAACCAGGGGAGGGTTAGCATCGGCCTGTATACGACTATGGCCTTACTACATGAACGAGCATGTATACGGTGTATCCGCTTCCTTCGGTGACGCTGGTATCAAAGTGTATTATCAAGGCGGATACATCGGCCCGCGCTTGACATGGAAAAAGGAACATACATGTATTGTACGCAGTAGTCAAGTGGACGTGTACGACATACGCGGTGGACCATTCCAAATCAAATACCTGCCCAAACAGTTCATGGAGCTACAAGAACTGCTACAGCATTTCCAAGAAAAGAACATCGAACCGGCAGAGCTAGGAGAAGAAGGCTACATGTTAACTGCTAAAGTAAAGGTAGTAAACGGTAATCAATTGGAGTGGGATATTATTAACAAATTTAAAATTTAATTCATATCGTTTAAGAGTTTATTAATACTAACGAAAAAAGTATCGCTCGACTGTTTACTGTCGTGGCATTTCTCTAGTACGTACATCGCGTACGCGTTGCACGTTTTAGGAATATCATAGTGCTCTTCCAATGCGTGCTGGACGTGGCACCACTGCGCTATCTCGTTCTTACGGGCTATTAGAGGCATGGAACCAACGATGTATCTGAAAAGTACAGCACGTTTGTCGCTGTCTAGCGTGTTGAGTTGTTTAAGTGTTTCTACGTGGTCGTATATTGTATGTGTTCCTTCAATTTCTTCTAGGTTATCAACGTCCATTTATCTGTGGTTCGCGTCCAATATAGTGTTAAAATCTCAAAGACTTCGGGGTGATTTCCTTGAGTCTCTTGACTATATCTATTCGCTCTGCGTCGAGTTTTTCGTATTTATCTAGCAATTCCTCGTACTCTTTGTCTAATTCATCATGATTCATAGCAACACCGACGTACTCCTCATCTATATCATTAATTCGCTGCTGTAGCGCTTTCTGTTCTTCATTTATCTTCACCATGCGCGTGGACAACTTTTTGCGCTCTTCATCGTCCATGTACCATTTAAATCCAAAGACTTATAGTGTAGAATATTACAGTATATACGATGCGGTTTACATTGCAAATGATTATATTTGCTGTGGACCCTGGCGTTAAAAACATGGGATATGCGTGCTTTGACACGGAAAGAAACGGGTTTATTACCTTCGGAAAGTTCGATATGCAAACTGGAGTGAAGTCCAAGGAGAAGACTAAGTATGCGTTGTTGACCAAGCGATTCTGCGACGCGATGGATGATTATCTAAAGATGGCTGATGTCGTTCTTATCGAGGCACAGATGCAAGCTAAGATGAAGATGATACAGACCGCTATGCAATGTTTCTACTGGGACAAGAGCCACGTAATAGGCCCATTGGCTGTACGTAAGTTTTTTGGCATCTCAATGAGCAATTACTCAAGGAACAAGAGAACATCCGTTATATTGAGCGGACAGTTGATTCACTCTATCAAAGAGAAGCATTTGATGTCTACCTTTGAGAAGAAGGACGACGTTGCGGACGCCATTATATTGGCAAAATACTGGGACTACAAGGAGAGAGGAGACACGTGGAGCGGGCCAGACATGTCGAAGATGAAGGATTTTCAACCCAAGACACCGAAGACGAAAAGCAAGAAACGGGCAGCACCGACACGCAAAACTAAGCCGGTTAAAAAGAAGAGGAAGAAATAGTATAAAACTAAGATATGTTAACATATAATGGGAGGTTTTATGGTAACATACTACTGGAATTTACAGAACACACATCAACTACCTACTAATATACAAAACAGTACAGACCCTTTACCGGACAATGGTAGGCAAGAACACGAACTGTTTGAAATATGTATCGATGAACCAATGGGAACACGAGAGGAAGTGGTCAACTCGCATAGTCATTTCCTACACGGAGCTCCTAAAAACGTAGGGACAACTTCCTGAACGAGGGTTGGTCTTCCATACACGTTTCAGCTTCAGGTTCCACAGGTTGGGGATTCTCGTCGAGCTCTCTGTCTTTGATTTCGTAGCCGTAAGGATAACCAAAAAATATTTTACAGGCATCGGAGCCTTCTATTTTGGTCCAGTCTAAATCGTAAGTCTCCGGAGCGACGGGTTGGTTATCTGGGTCGTATACCGCCGCGTAATCCCATGGGTCACCGCCTTCTGGCACGGGATTGGGGTCAGGATTGTCCTTGAATAATTTACACTCGGGTATGACGAAGGATTCCCTTTCAGTATACCTTGCTATATCAATACCATCATCATCCTGGTCATTTGTGTTATATGGTTTTCTGTGCCATTTGTAAGCGGTCTGCGCCGGTACGTGTATATGTTCTTGTTCGCCGTGACTATTCGGTCTCATAAGGTTTCCTTTGAATTCTATCCATTGTTCACCCTCATCGCCTTCCAGGGTTCCATCGTCGTCGTATTGGTATTGCTGTCTCTGGTAACCACCAGTGTCATGGAATCGTAATAGTTTGTTTTCAGAATCGGTAGCGAGAGAGGACATTAGTTTAAAGTAGAGTAGAATGTTTTATATGTTAAATTATCTTAATACTGTTATAATGACAGGTTTTATTTTCTCTGCCTCCGTCTTTGGCCGTTTACTCTTGGCCTTGATGATGATGTCGAAGGTTTCTTCCACGGTTTTCGGGCATTTAATACCGTCAATCGTTCGTAGTATGTCGCCTTTTTGTATGCCGCAACTGTATCCTGTACCAGGCGTATCGGGGTCCAGGCTTATGTATGTACCGTCGAGTACAATGTCGGTCTCCCAGGACATGTCTCGTGGTAGTGGTATGTCTATGCTGTATTTGCCTATGAGGTCAACGTATTCATCGGTGGTAGATTTGAGTGTTTCTGCTGCTCCACGCTGTACATCGATGCTACATAGTTCAGGAATATCAATCCCGAACATGGTTTTGAACTTGGGAAATTCTTTGCTAATCTCTTCGGCGTACCTGTGTACGGTGTCTAGGCGTAGTCCTCTGGTAACACGTGCTTGAACTGGTCTAAGGCCACCTGCTTTGCGCTTTTTGTTGATTAGTACGGCTTTGCGTTCATAGTTTGGTGTGTAAGCGTCATACTTCTGTAGTTCTGCTGCTGCTTCGCATATGGTATTGAGGGACCATTTGCTGCTAGTGTATGTGCGTTGTTCTACGGACAGTATGGAATACCATACGAATGCTGCTGCTAGCTGCCACGTACCCATCTTGTTCTTTTTGTCTTCCCATTTACCTTCTTTGAACAGCCACTTGGCGTAGATTTCGTACTTCTTCCATGCCCATATGCGTATGTAATGTTCGCCATCGCCGCTATCACAGTTTAATTTGTCGCATATACATCCTATCAATGTTTTGAGTTTTTTGTTTGCTTTGGTCTTGTATTCTTGATTTACGAATGCCATCATGTTGCGGTTGCCTTTCCCTACGGCAGCCCACATCTCACCAAGCTCACAGCCTGGTGCGGCGTGGTGGAAACCGGTCTGTACACCTTCTTCGTTCATTCTCATTTGAGATACCATTTGTATGTTACTGTGTTTGAATTGCATACCACAGTGTGGGCAGACATGGTGTGATGATTGTGTTACTACGTGTTCGCTATGTGGCCGACCGCATCCTGAGCAGGATACAGCGTTGTATGTGCCGACGGTTATTTTGACGGTGCCAAGGCTATTGCCCCATTGGCTGTAACCGTTGTATTCGGTGGATGGTATGATGCGGTATGCCTTTAATTGGTGGTCTTCCATGTCCACCATGAACTTGTGTACTTCGTTGAGGGCTTGTATAACGGCTAGTTTCCTATCACCTCGAAGGTCCCATTTGTTGATGTGGCTGTCTAATTTGCGGAGCTTGAGGAAACTGTCGTGCGTCTCGATACAGTAGAATTGGCTATTGTTGTGCATGTTCCAACCGTGTACCAGTGTTGGTGTTTTGCGAACCTTGTACACGGTGCGTCGAGTTAACGGGTCTTCTACCGTTTTCATGCCGGTATGGATGTATGCGCCTTGTTTGCCGTTTTCCATTTTTTGTTCCATGTAGTCGATGATTTTCTTCATGTCAGCTGCTGTGTGTATGTACATGTGTTCGGCGTTGAAGCCCAATGCTGACATGCCTGGGAAACGTTCGTTGCGTTCTACGATGGCCTTACCTAGGCCTGTGGTACTGCCATGTACCATGTGCTGGAAATTATAAATGCTTGTCATGTTGTTTGTTGTGTTAATATGTGTCAATGTGTGTGTCGATTATTCTTAGAGTATATGTGTTTTTTTTTGCGTTGCTATTGTCTTGTTATTAATTTTGGGGTCACTCTGATGTTTTACCAACTGAGCTAGGAGAACGGATATACGAATATGTCTGGACTCTTGTTATAGAAAGTAAGTATTTGATATATATACCCCACACTTTTTTCTAAAAGTCACCTCTAATGCTATTACGGTCTAGAGAGTCTAGGGACGCGTAGTGCTGTGTGTATGTAATATAAAATAGAAATACGAGGAAGTCAAAAAGAAAGTTCTTAGAAATAATTTACTTTAATTTTCTCTTGTTGAATCGCTTCTTTAACATGGAGCGTGTGCCCTTGACCCACTTCATGACACTATCATCAGGCGTTTGTTTGTTCTTTTCTTTACGTTTGATTAAGTCTAACACTGATACAAGCTTGGTTTCGCGTGCCATGGTCCACTTGACGTCTTTATCTTCGTAAATGTCCCTGAGAATTTTTCTAAGTTTGCTCTTGTTGTTGCCTTGTAACCAGTATTTCTCCAAGGCTTTGCGGTAAAGGTTGGTCATTTTCCACTGGCGGCTCTTCTCCTTCTTTGGTTTGGGAGGCGGGTCGTATTGTGTGCCTATGCTACGTGTTTCTTTTTCTGGAATTATCCATGGTTCGTCATCTTGTTTCCATATTGGTGTGTAACCGCCACCGACTGCTTCGTAGACAGCAGGGGCGTAGGTTGGTGCGCGTGGTTGGTAGTCGATAATAGCAGCCATGTTTGATTTGTTGATATATAGATGGAGTCATTAAAGTGTTCGCATATTCTTAGAGTATTCGAACATCCGGATACGTAAAACATATTCGAGCATCTTTGTGTCAATATAGATATAGTACAACAATACTATCATGGTCAGAACAACAAGAATTTCAATGGCAAAGCCAAAACCTACCACTATAACTATCCCTGAGCGTTGCGATGCTGATATCATACGCAATTATTTCGTATCGAACCAGATAGGATGCAACCAACTATACAACGACAACGTGTGGTCCTGGCAGGGATACAAGTATGGGGACTGCTTACCTGTTGAGATGGACGAGACAGACAACGGGTTTGTTACACAATTAATGGTCATGCGGGAGCATTGGCAACGGGAAGAGATATACCTATGCCTTTTACACTGGGCAGAACTGCGTAAAAATGATTCGCTAATGAAGGCTACAGCACGTAAGAACATGAAGGGTCGGTGGAAAACGATGCCGGTGGAAGGTGTACATCGTTTAGCATACATGCTAGGTAGGCCTGTCAGTAGCGTTACCTACCTACTGCGTGAGTTTCGTGATTTAGAACTTGGTATTGAGTTTCAGAAGTTCGCGCGCATGCAAGGTGTAGTAAAGAAGAAGTGTTGGCATGCTTTATTCGGTGAAAAAGATACAGAAGAGGTTATGGATACATTAAATCATATGACCTTTAAAAAATTACCATGGCAAAGCGTTTGTCCTATAAAAATTTAATTATTTTTATCATCATCTAAATATTCTTTGTACATACTCATAAGCGTCTTGGCATAGGCTGCCGACGCTCCTCTCAACGATTTCCTCCACTCCTTACTCTCCAATGCTAACGGTGTGGCCGTAGCCTTTAAATTATCAGTGGACTGTTCAATATTTTTGGCCCAATCAGGATGCTGTTTTAGCATGTCTGTAGAAACACGGAATGCGTTCTGTGCAAACAGCCGCCATTGAGGTATTTCTTTCCACGGTATGTCACTCTTTTCTAATATATTATTTGTATGTGCCCAATGGTGCATGACTTTATCCATTGGTACCGAATCGGCTAATTTACGCATGCTATGAAGCGCCAAATGAGCTTCTTGGACTGTTTTATGTAAATCCCCCTTGAGAAGGCTCTTGCCTAGAGGTTGCATGGTCTTGGACGCTTCGTTTATCGACAGTACAAGTGTTACCGCAAAAATACACAAAATTACAAAGACAGCTCCCAATGCCCCAATACCAGCTTTAGCATACTTTAAATGTTCTGGTCCTATCTTGATTGTTGTTTGACCATCAGTTCTCGCAGAAAGTGAGCTTCTAGGCTTCATAGAGAGCAGCCCCTGTACGTCTTCTTGGGATGTTACCAGGTTGGTCCTATCCATTTTCAACGGGCGTTGATTAAGTGATGGGTGCATCTTATTGATACTCCACTTCCCTTTATACTTATGAATCCGCAACGGCGACAATGAGGCTATATACTAGTAGACTATCTTTGTAAATGAATATCAAACACAACCGGTATATTATATTCTTAGGTCCGTTGATATGGGTTTTGGTAGCTATGTCTACACCACGGACAATACAAGCTGGTGTATTTACACTATGGTTTGTGATGACCGGAGTCTATGACATATGTGAAATATCTCACGAAAGAATATACAAGTATAGTCCAGACCAAGTAGGCAAATGGAGACAGTACACGCTTATAGAATCGACCATGACCTGTTGGTTCGCGTCCATGGGGTACCCCGGTCTGTCCGTACTTGGTATATTGTTCATAAAAGTATTTGTAAACCCCATACAACTAGCTACAATGCTTGGCATGTTATGGTCCATATACTATGGACTTGGGTTTTTCCTAGATTGGAAATGGATGATAGGAGCTTATCCAAGGTGGTACGGTATCCTACTACTCGCTTGGGCGTTGACGCGCCACTCCGCAAAGTTAGAGATTAGAAATCTTGGCTCAGGGTTTGCAACGAAACAATATACCGTCATTTGGGCCATGCGATTCATGGAACAGTTTATACTATCAACACTGCGATGGTTCACATGGTGCGATTGCGTTTTCCCGTACGTCGCCCGTTGGGATATATATTTTTACGGCGTGTTTTTGACATTAATAGCGTTATGGCTGGTAAATCATAAACGCCCGCAGAAAATATTAGAATTCGAGGAAGGGTTACCGGATGGTCATATGCCAGCACCGTGTCCGGACACTGCGTCGAAATGTAACGTATGCCGAGAACGCCAGAAGGCGGTAGATATAGAACACGGCACGGAAACAGAGGCCAGTGGTTTTACTTTTTGGGAGCCTGTAACTGATTTTAAATTATTATAATCCAATTGCTTATCTATCTGACTATATACACTCTTATCAACGTATTAATTATGCGATGCTTGGCGTCCTTGTCATATTTACTACTTACGCTTTATTTATGTTGGTCCTCTGGTGTTGTGGCGAAGGGGAGTGCGACGGTTACGAAGATTAGTTGGACACTATCCAAACCACCTGCTAACTTATTTAAATGGGAAACCACACAAGCTGACCCAGAGTACACACTCACTTCTCTTTCTTCCGGAAATTATGTTCTTCAAGCTATTGCCCAAGACGAAGACGGGACTTCAACACACTCTGGGGTGATAACAGGCACCATATCGGACGAACCCGAAACTATCACAGTGGTTCTCAATCCCCTGATACAAGCAGACGCTACACGCTTCCAACAACCCAGCTACATCAAATGGATAAAAACCAACTCTACAACGGTATACCCAGGCGACGCGGTGGAGCTCACCATCAAAGGTAGTTCCAACCCACCCGATTCCGACATGCAATTCACCATAGATAACATAGTAAAGTGTACGTCGAAAGACGAATGTGTTATAGACCATATTATTCCTGAACAAGCAACTGACCCTTACGATATACAATTGGGCATTTTAGGAATGGGTTACAGTATACCCATGGAGTTTATGGTCAAGGATTTTGTACCAGTAGAGTTTAGAGCAGTGTTCAACGTACCACCCGTCATTACACACATCAACTCTGCCCATAGTCTATTGCACCAGATAGGTACAAGTACTACGGTGACAGCAACCTTCGATGACCCTGAAAATGCCGACGTAACGTACACCTGGACAATAGAAGCGTTGCAAGGTCAGTGCCCCATTACAGAATTGGCTGGCGACTTGACGGATACTGTCGCTTCCGGCTCTAGCGTATCTGTTGTGTATACGCCCACTACTTTGGGGGCTAAATGTATAGTTAAAATCAGGTGTGAAGATGCACAAGGGGCGGTTTCACTGGGAGAAGTATATATTTACGTGGACACTGTTCCTGTGTATTTTCCACCTTATGTTGTGTCTAAATTGCAATCGAAGCAAGTGGCTGCGGTCGGTGATAGCGTAGACTTTTCGCTCGAAATGTGCGAGCCACAGGACCAGATGATAACCGTGTCATGGACTACTGACTGCGGCAGTCTAGACCACACATCAGATACTATAACAGCTAGTCCGGATTGTCATTGGATATACAACGACATATTGCTGTCAAGTGTACCGTGTAATATAGCATGGACTGCTACCGATTCGGACGGTTCACCATCGTCCGGTAAGTTTCGTATACTGGCGAACAATGCACGGCGACTAAAAGAGACCGGCGTGCCCCGTGTTCGGGTTATCACTAAAGGGAAACGGCTAACCACCGTTATGGACTGGCCAGAGCCAGAAAAAAAAGACGAGACCATGGAACAACAAATCATCAAAAAAGGCGTTTCCAGTGAAGGAGTAGCTCTTATTGTATTGGCTTCTTTGCTATTGGTTGGATTAATTGCTATAGGTATATTAATGAAGATGCGCAAAGTGGAGTGTGTCATACCGGAAAGCAAGCCAATCACAAAGCCACAAACACCAACATCGCCACGTTCGCTAGAGATGGGCAGGAAAAGAATAGAGAGTTTGAAATTTGCGGTAAGGAAACAAAGTCCACACATACCAGACCCTCCGGCGGTTAAAGAGGACGACGAAAAGGTCGAAATAACCCCTCAAATGCTGGGGTTGGGGGCAAGGCGTCAGATGCGCATGAAACGTCACGAAAAGCAAAAAAGGCACGAATCGATTGGGAAACTTAAGAATGATTTGTTGCCATCGGGCGGACACGATATGCATTTGGACCACCCGGCTCACGCAAAAACAATGGACGGGGGTTGGGAGAATAGAATAAAATCACATAGGACTATAAATAGGCACCCTGGTAGAGATACTAAACGTTTTAATGGCAACCCTTCCCTCGGCCAAAAGACGAAAAATTGAAACGAATACAGGCGTTTGGTCCACTATAGGAACCATAGTTACAACAATACAGCCACTCAGTGACAAGTTAAACAAGTACAAAGCTGTGTTGAAACAGATTTCGCGTCTAACAAATCGCGAAGAGTTGGAACAGCTTCACGATGTCCCTGAGGGTCAATTATGGAACGATTTGTACATTTGGACCGCTACTTCTGGCCAGCAGATATATGAATATATTATGATGTGGTGGACAACACTTCGCCAACGCTGGAAAGATTTAAACGAGGAATCAAAACAGAAACACAGTGAAGAAGAGTTGAGTCGGTTGGAGCAAATGACGAAAGCCATCACAACAGAGTTGAGAAGGTGGAAGCGTATCATACGGTGTGACGATGAAGAAATGGATGCGATAGAAGAAAAAACAATGGCATGGGCCAAAACATTTGTGGACAAATGGGATAATGCACAAACTTCCTACAATTCCCTTGAGAAAAGTTTTGTAAGTATTTTCAACGCATATGCGAACTCGAAAGTGACATCCGTTAAGAAAGACAAGTAAAGCTATATAAGATATACATAAGCAAGATAACGACTATGAGTACTGTAGAAGACCCGATATATGCTATAGCTCGCAAACGCAAACGCGACTGGCAGGTGATTGCCCAGCAGGTTTCAAAAACCAAACCGCGTGGCCCTGCTACACCAGTAGCCAAACCGTATAATTTACGCGGCGGTGGGCTTCCAGCACCTGGTTCCACTATCATGCCCGATGGAGATTTTCACGAGACACAGAGAGGTATGTATTGTGGTATGCACGCAATTCACAATCTATTTAGAGAAAATACATGGCCAACTATCAAAGAGATGAACATATTGGCAGAGAAAGTGGCAAAGGAGGCAGGGGACAAGGTATTAAATCATAAATCTTACAACGGTTACTACAGTAGTGATGTTATAGTTCGCGTCATGCAAGACAGGGGCTTTATTGTGCGTAATATGGTGAAACAAATGAGAGGCGACAACGGGAATCAAGTATGGTTATGGGACCATGATGTCGGTACCATGCACCAACTATTGAACGACGATAAGGTGTTGGGATTTATAATACACCAACCACAACATTACACCGCTCTTCGTAAAAACTTAGACAAGAGCGACTGGCAATACTCGAATTCTTATTCTAAACAGTCCAATTACATGAATCCGCATGAATTTTGCAAGCAAGCTCTTAACGGCGTCTGGACTGTCTGGTGTGTCAGTAAAAAATAAATCCTATATTAAATTTATATTTGTTAGCGACTCATGTGTAATCAAAACTATTAATCCACCTATTCTCTGTCTGCCAAATTCCAGACTATATACCCGACTCAAATAGTTACATCAAAATGCAAGTAGAAAAAAGAAATGGAGACATAGTGAGCGTTGATAGTATAAAACTGACCACATATATCAACGCATTATGCCAATACGAACCCGTATTAAACCATGTTAATATCGATAAGGTTATGGAAGGGTGTATACAGTCGTTCGGAACGGAAGTTCAAACTTCGGAAGTTCCGCACGTAATAGCCGAAGTGGCAGCTGCTCTAACTACGGAGCACCACCACTATTCTAAATTGGCAGGCAGATGTATCGTGGAAGCTCTTCACAAAGAGACTCCTAAAAAATTTACCGAATTTGTCGGTCAACTGGGACATCTATTCAATTCTGAATTCCACGATATTATAGAACACCTTGGGGCCCAACTGGACGCACTGATTTGTGCCGAACGGGATTATCAGTACGATATCTTCGCAATCAAAACACTAGAAAGGTCTTACCTGTTGAAAAAAGCTGGGAAAATACTGGAGCGTCCACAATACATGCTCATGCGCGTTTCTATCACTATCGCACTGGGCCAACTGAAGGCTGACGTCGCATCGTTAGATATCATACGCGACACGTACGAAGCAATGTCCAAAGGGTTTTACACGCATGCTACGCCAACATTATTTCACGCCGGCTTAAAGCAACAACAGATGGCTTCATGTTATCTCATGACCATGAAAGACGATTCCATCGAAGGTATCTACGAAACCCTCAAAAACTGCGCTCTTATCAGTAAAGGGGCGGGCGGTATAGGTCTTTCTATTTCTCAAATTAGACCATCTGGGAGCGGTATTACCGGAACCAACGGTACCAGCAATGGTCTGTGCCCCATGCTTAAAGTGTTCAACGATACAGCACGTTATGTAGACCAAGGCGGAGGAAAGCGTAAAGGCTCCTTCGCTATTTGGTTGGAGCCGTGGCATCCAGACGTAGGGACCTGGTTGGACTTGAAGAAAAACCACGGCGATGAGAACGCTAGAGCAAGAGATTTATTCTATGGACTCTGGGTTCCAGATTTATTCATGAAACGTGTCAAGGCTAATGAGACATGGTCCATGTTCTGTCCCAACGCGTGCCCGGGCTTACAAGACACGTGGGGAGCAGAGTTCGAAGCTCTCTATCACAAATACGAGGCAGAAGGTAAAGCCCACGCTACTATCAATGCTCAAGAGCTGTGGCTTAAAATTTGCGATAGTCAAATAGAGACCGGTACTCCTTATCTCATGTACAAGGATTCTTGTAATAGTAAGAGCAATCAACAAAATCTGGGAACGATAAGAAGCTCCAACCTATGCTGTGAAGTGGTAGAGTATACATCCCCAGAAGAGACTGCGGTTTGTACGTTGGCGTCTTTGGCTCTGCCTAAATGCATGAGTGGTTCTACCTTTAATTATTCTTGGTTGGAGAAGATAACTCGCATGGCAGTGCGTAATTTAAACGCGGTACTGGATGTCAATACCTACCCAGTCCCAGAAGCTGAGCGTTCGAACAAACTCCATAGACCAATAGGTATAGGAATACAAGGTTTACACGATGTATTCCAAGTGAAATCGGTTGCGTACGACAGTAAAGAAGCGGAACAGTTGAATAGACATATCTTCGAGACTATCTACTACGCGGCATTGGACGAGTCGTGCGAACAAGCATGTGTGTACGGGAGTTACAAAAGCTTTGAAGGTTCGCCCGCTTCCAAAGGTATACTTCAGTTTGATATGTGGGACGTAACTCCTTCAAAACGCTACGATTGGGAGAAGTTAAAGACCAAGATTAAGAAATTTGGTCTTAGAAATTCATTGTTGGTTGCGCCAATGCCAACAGCTTCTACCGCGCAGATACTTGGCAATACCGAATCGTTCGAGCCAAGAACTTCCAATCTGTATACCAGGCGCGTGTTGGCGGGCGAGTACATGGTAGTCAACCCACATTTACAAGATAAGCTTGTAGAGTTGGGAGTCTGGAACGAAGAGAATAGACGCAATCTAATTGAGAACAGGGGTTCGGTACAGGGAATGGAAGTTCCCAAAGAGGTAAAAGAAGTGTTCAAAACTGTATGGGAAATTTCACAGAAATCTTTGATTAATTTGTCGGTGGGGAGAAGTCCATACATTTGCCAATCGCAATCATTAAATTTATATCTTGAATCGCCCACTAGAGCTAAGTTAAGTTCAATGGGTTTTTATGCATGGTCTAAGGGGTTGAAAACTGGACAGTATTACTTGAGAAGTCAACCAAAGGCCAGACCGATTCAATTTACAGTAGTTAAAAAAGTTGCGAAGAAGCAGAGAATGGAGTGTGAGGAGGATGTATGTATTATGTGTTCGTCTTAATTAACAATATATAAGATTATTATGTGTCAACAATGCCTAAAAATTATGAGAAACTGGAAAAGAGGTGTAAAGAGCTTGAGAAGGCGCTCAAAGAATGCCACGAGGCATGTATAGAGAAAGATAAACAAATATTGACACTCGAAGGAAAAATTAAATTTTAAGCCAATTTCTAATGGGAGAAATCAGTTGTATAAATTTTATAAACGCGCCCTTCTCGTGGTTAAAAAAATCTTTTATGTCCAAATCTCCATCGTACCAACGTTCTAACAACTCTTCACCGTGGTCATCGTAAAAATAGTAATCTCCACGAGCCACTATTATTCTTTTTATACCAAAGGGCAGGTTTGTACAAACGTTCCAAACGGATGGAGAGTCCATACTGTGTATATTCATCTCCACTGACCAGTTGGAAGACAGGGGTATATTTAAAACATAAGTTCCAGGTATGTTATTCATTTTTTTAATATTTTAACGATGTTATACTAGCGAACTCTTATTCTTAACGGGTACACCCTCTTCTAACTTTTCATAATAATTCAGTAGGTTCGTAGTGTTGCGTTCTAGCTTTCTAAAGTACAAGTACAATAGCGGAGGCACTATAATAATGAACGACACTGCGACCACAATGGTACAAAAAATAACGGTACGTTGCATCTCTTGCATTTGTTCCATCAGTTTGTAATCAAAATCCTGTGGTGATAGTATTGGGTAATCCGAGGACATATTGTAGGGGATTTGTACACTTTAATAGTTTAATTATATAAGTCTACAATTAAAATATAAATGTTTGATTATTACTCAGTATTGTGTTTTGTGAGCTTTATTTTATTGCTAGTATGGTTTTTATTCACTCCAATACCAGAAGAGACCGTTCAGACGGCGACCCCGCCCAGGCCAGAAAAAACCTGTCCCCATCCACCGGTAATATCCGAAGTATTAGACGAATGTGTTGGCGCGGTGGAAGATGCCGCATCTCTACAAGAAGAAATAAATATTGAACGCGAAGCAATGGTTAAAAAAATACGCAGAAGGCTCAAACCCTCTGTCGCTTCTTCGGTTTCGGGTTCATATCTCTAGTAAGGCGAGCTCGTATGCGTTCACGCTGTAACCACGCACTTACCCTGGGGTCCGTACATGGTGCTTCTTTCTCTTCTTTCCATAACCAGCAGCTCTGGTCTTTACGAACCCACATTGCGGTACCTTTACTCATTATTAAATCAATATGCCTATTTCGTTTGCCAGTGTCCATGTACATTACTCCGCACTTGTTACACAGACTTCCAGGTCCGCATGGACCCGGGCGCCAAGTAGTGGATTCTGTAACATTGCAATAGGTACAAGGTAATTTTGTTTTACTACTGCTATTCGGTCTTGATTTTTTATTATTTGTGATTATCCATTCGATAAATCCATCCACATATGCTGGGGAAATATAGTTCTGGGGGTTTGCCATGGTGTAATAATATAATAGTGTTATAAGTTCATCCGTATATTCTAATCTTATTCGAGTATTTAAATATTATTATTAAATTAATAAACAAAAAATGATATCTGATTCTGACTGGTCCTACGTAACTAAAGACTACGCCCAAGGTAAGGAAGGTAGTGTATCTGTTGTAGATATAAACGGTACCAAAGCTATTCTTAAACAATTTAAAGCTGCCAAGTCGGTCAATAAACTAAACAAGGAGGCCACCATACAACAAGATGCGCACGAGTTGGGCATAGCGCCTGAAGTGTATGCCGTAGACACGCGTGCTAAGCGTATATTCATGCAAGGGATTGAACATCGTATAGTGGATTTGGCCAAAGCACGGAATCCAAAGGCGTTAACTGCTTCCGAAGAGTCCCAGATTGTGCGCATGTATGAAGTGTTGGACGATAACAATATCTTCCACAACGATGGGAATGCTCTTAATCTAATGCAACACCCGGACGGTCGTTGTTGTATCATTGATTACGGCATGGCAAAGTGTATAACAGCCAAACTCCGAAAAAAAGCCAAGAACGGTGCTCCCAACATGCACTACGGTCTTAATATGTTGAAGCGTTCATTTAGACATCATGGTATAAAGGCTTGGGACAACATGGAAAATAGGGAATGAACGATGACGTGAGGGTCATTGTAAACTTGGACGACCTCGAATTAGATGTTATACCCAAGACAAAAAGTACATTCGACATCATAGGTAGTTATACCCAAGAAGCTCTCCGGGACGAAGATTTATCCTGTGCCACCTATGCTCTCAAACGGTCGTTGACTATACCACATGGTGAAACAGGTAGACACTGGACGCGTAAGAGAGACTTACTTGAAGATTTGGCAGGGTTGCGCTCTCTCAAACCAAAACGAAACTGTTGTACTGGGTACAACCCAGCACGTGATAGGGAGTATGAATTGTTTATGACTTATTATAAATTAGTACGAGCAGTAGCATTGGTAGAGTCCAGGGACGATAGAGGGTATTCACATGCACAGGGCCATCCAATGCTGTATGCTTATGACAGGTGGATGGACATAGGCATGCCTACCGTGTCCGGATACAATCCGAATAAAGCTACCGTAAAATGGTTGGCGTTGTTCATGACACTGTTGGCCAATGTATGCAAATTGGCGTTAGCAACCAAAGGTAGGGCTTCCTTCATAGGTAATGTTGTGCAAGCTATCAGCCATTTCATGTTCATGATATATTTTTATTTCTTAGCATACGATGAGAAAGCACTGGTGATTCCAAAGTTTTTCGGATTCATTATATCTCTCACGACCGCAATGTTGATAGTGTACTCTACCAAAAACGCAGATAGGTTCTTGTAAATACTTAAGGGATGTAATACATATATTATAATGGGTTGTAAACTATCTATAGGAATTAAAGGCGATGCTGCTAGTAAGCAAAATCCTAAAATAACACCCGCGTGTATAACACACGAACAATCTACCAGCCCTATTCAAATCAATGCTAAAACCAACATAACAACTCAAACTTCTCCCAAGGGTCTGGAAATCCAGAAAGATTTTGACTTTGTCCGCGACACAGAGTATATGAGCCCCGACGCAGAAAGCAATGGGACAGAAAGTAAGCATAGCGATAGTAAAAACCGATGGAAGAGTAAGGCCGCAGCAGTTGGGGCAATTGGCGGGGGAAGCCGCATCGAACATATCGATAGGTAACGGTAAAGACGGGGATGATGAGTCTGAGGAGGAAGAGGAGGAAGAGGAAGACAATAAATGTCCTTGTGAGTGTTGTAATACAAAATGTCCGTGTTGTGTAAAATTAACTTTTTGCTGCTTAGCAGCGTTAGCTGGATAATATTTTAACTTTATTTTATCAGTGTAATGTAACATTATAAGGAATCAAACCTTATTAAATCATCAGAAATGTTAAAAATTTATTGTCCATACCTACTAAGCTAGTTTTCGTCCGATAAATGGGCGAAGAAGAAAATTTTGCTCTTCAGTGTCAACGGGACAGTTACACTACTAGGAATCGAACCTAGGCTACCTTTCGGTGTATTACACGGGTCATGAGCCCGCAGCTCTCCCAACTGAGCTATAGTGTATTGCAAGTGTCATATCCTACTTACCGAATCCTACATACCGACACTATCTCCTTATCGTACCCAACTATACATTGAAACCAGTTTGACTTGTTCGGACAAAACGTGTATTTGCCATGCGCTGTGGTTTAATACCCCTCTACCTACAACACGCCTGTAGAGAGACCACCTCCTTCTCTGGTATTTGGAATGGGAGCAACCCCATCATTTTTACGATACTACCCCGTAAGCCGGATTACAGGGGGGAATGAAGAGGAATCAAACCTCAATGTGATACTGCCTTGCGTAATTGCATCACAGTCATCTGACCATTCCTTGCATGTTGATACATCTATCAACAGTCTCCAGTGGTATACTTACCAAACAGGCCACTAATTTTTATAATAGGTTTTTTCCTGTAGTTATTCATAATGGGTGAATTAGTTTTAGTGTTTATTCGCTGTATGTGGCCTTGGGTTAGTATTCCACGGTGGGCGCCATGGCGTCCTGGGACTCCAAATACGACTCACTATGCGCACAATGTACGGGACCTGTGTTATTGCAATCCGTAAGCATAGCTTAATGAGAAGGAAGAGAAAGCGAGCACTGTAAGATGGTGGGATTGGTTTGAATGATACAACTATTTGGAAACACACAGAGTTAAGCGGGTACGCACTTTGAAATAACTGGCTTACAACCAGTGGCGTTGAGGGTTACGAATTCCTCGTGTCTTCACGTCATTTAACTCCTATATGCCTGTCAAACGTTGAACTCCATTTGGGCAACATTCTTTTTGAATGCAGGTTCTCCCTGGCCAATCCCTTTAGTTGCGTTCTGGGAAAAGTAACAGCGCTCTGGGCTCTATGAGATATCAATAGCGTCATTATTTATATGGTATATTCGTAGAGTATGTGAGTAGTTATGGATTTAAAATTTAATAGTAAAACGATTTGATTTTACACGGCCTCCTTCTGCCGCTAGTTCAGCTTTTTCCACTGCGGCCAGAAGGTTTTGTTTTTCCTCCTCCTCCTGTTCGGTGATACTTTTTTTGGTGCAAAATGCCAAGCTGCCTATACCAACAACAGAAACAAAGACGAAGGTAACTCCCATGTTGAGCCAATTCCATTGGCAATATTGCATGCGCTTCCACCGTTTACATGCGTCTGCCACATCCGCAGGAACATGCGCTGTCGGGTCTGCTGCCGGAGCTTCGTCCGTATCGCACCTAATCCTGTTGTGTTCTTGTTCATATCCTATGTCTACTATATCGGCGCAGTAGGATACAAAACTATCACATTTCTTAACGTTCCATCCAAGTCCCACGTCAGATGTGGTGTGACAAGTGGTGGAATCGTCGGCGCTCCTGTCAAAATCTGACGCTTCACATTCGGTATTATCTATTTGACAAGGGTCTAGCCTAGGTAATGAAATACTGGTCGCTAACAACGGTAGTAATAATAATATCAGGAGCCTTCGCATTTAGTCTTATCCGTATCCTGCTTTATAGTCTCATCTTCTTCCACCCGTCGTTGGGCTTCTCTCCCCCCACCTTCTTTCTCATGATAGCCATGGCATCATTGAGACCGTAGTCTTTGTCAGGGTCACATTCTTTGTCTCTACTTTGGTCATAGACACAGCAGCAGACCACACATCCCGCTATTGTTATTCCTACAGCGATATAGATTATAATGGAACCTGTGTCTGCTACGCAATGTTTTGCCATCTTAAAATTAGTACAGTTGCTTAGCGGGTCTATCTGTGGCGCGTTGGAACACAGTAGATTGTCCTTGTCCGCATCCGACATAATATCTACACAGAGACCGTCACAATCTTCCGGTTTGCGCATAAAACCAGAACCCTTGGGTGCAAGAATGTTAGGGTCTACGGGAAACGGGTCCACGCCCTCAACACCACAAAGTATGTATTCTGTAACTAAAAAATCCTTGGTTTTTGAACATATGTCGTTCGCTTTAAGACACGAACTACGAGGGTAAGCTAGAGAGGATACAAATAATAATAAGAAGACAAGTAGGCGCATATTAAGTAAAAAAATGATATCTTATATAGTATCGTTGAATTGCCGCGGAACTCGAGTTTTGTAGTTTCCCATCAACTTACTTTCCTCTTCTTCGGCGGCTTTGGTCCTTTTCATGAGTTTCGACATCCAGTCGGGTTGGTTATCTGGGTTCTTTAAGAAGCCAAACCAAACACCCGCTCCTATAGCTCCCAACGCCACGGTAATAATAAGTATTAAAACGAGAATAAAACCACCACCTCCCTGTTGACATACTCCAGTTGTATCGTTCAACCATTTCTTACAGGCCGTAATTTTCGTTGCCAACAGTGCATCTTCGTCAGATGTGTATGGTCTGTTCGCATCGAGAGGGTCTAAACCAATACCGTTTACAAACAGCCAAATCTTTTCACATCCAGCGTCAACATAGGCCCTACCCGTGTCGTCGCTGCCCGTCCACTCGAGTGATGTATCACCAGTTGGAAATACAAATACGCATGTCTCCATAAAACCGCACGTGCCTTTGAGGCCTGTACCTTTGGTAGCACCGTCTTGTGTTTGGTATTCGGTAGATATGACCTCTTCCGGGTCACACATCAAATAATGAGCTACAGAAAACTCGTCGTTCTTGCAAGCTTCCGGACGTTTAAGACAGTCAGAGGATAACTGAATAACACCGTTAACCGATGTTAGAGCTAGCAGAAATAAAATAAATATTCTCATTATACATGGTCTTTATATGCTTTAAATACTTTGCGTTTCTTGCCTCCCATAAACCTGTCCGCTTCGGGACTTTTGGCCTCCTCCTCGCCGGGTAATGGTGCTTTACTAAACGCAAAGTAGTACACCAAGAATGCTACACCAGATAGTAATACCACTGTCCCTGCTATTATACCTATGATAGCGCCGCTGTCTGATACACAGAATTTGTTCTTTTTCCAACTGTTACATGCTGCTTCGACTGGGGTATCGTTCGAGATGTCTGCGTCGTTGGTAGCCCCGGGTACCAAGTTGCATTTCATGTTGTTGATTTTGTCCGAACCAACGCATAATTCTAACGCACCACACTCTATTAGACTAGGGTTTGCTATTATACTATTACCTGTTGAGGTTTCGCACAGTCTCTCGCCTGCTTTCGGTGTGAAATCAGATAGGATACACCGGGCAGAGTCTAGTATACACTGCTTTCCCGGGTCGGCTGCTTGGACTATGTACGTGCTCAGTAAAAAAGTAAATAATAATATCAGTAGTCGCATTGTTGCTAATGTTACGGTACTTTAAATACTCACTTAAATCTCTGCCCTCGCGTCGTCGGCACATTTTCGGTAGAAACCAGATTGTATCCCACGAGCTTTGGTTTCCGTGGTTCGTTATTCCTCGTTCGGGGCAATATAACATAGGCGGTAATAACCCCGACACTGACCAATAGTAGAATACCTGCCGTTATTGCCATTGCTAGACTAAACGCAGTGTTAGGGTCGTATTGGCAAGTGGCGGTGGAAACATAGTTCACGCATGCTTCTCTATCGCCAGAAAATGTTATTGCTTCGCATTTGAATGGTAACGAGCCGGCTATCTGGCATGTGTTGGGATAATCACATTCATCCACCGTGTTGATACTCAAATCATCAGGACCCTTGCCCGTCTCGTGGGCATATCCAGCGCACACGCCTCCGCCCAAATAATCGTCGTCGAAAGATAGTTTAAAATCTGATTTCTTACAGTTTTTACCGGCCGGGGCGTCTTCATCTTGGAAACCGGCCAATCGACAGTCTCTGATAAACTCTGCTTTAGCAGCTATTATAAATATAAGTAGGAGTACAGTTCTAATCATATATGATACGAATGCGATAACTTAAATACATTAACTTTTTATTTATAAAACAACACGCCCTTGATATTGATATCCGTCCTACACTTGTCATACCACACAACGTGTATCTCCCTTTGAATTGAGCCACCTGTTAGCTCGAAATTTTGTTTGTTAAACACTACGTTTCCGTTAGTACTGCTAGAGTTACGGTCATCTGATGTATTGCCGCGGACGGAAGCATTTCTATGCCAAGTGTCGGTAGAGTTTTGCAATTTCTTTCCCAGTATAACATCACACATGAGGACACACCGGATATTATCCACACCGGAAGGACAATACCCGTTGGCATGTACCCACGAGGGGGACTTCGCAAAATATATACCTTGGCCATAACATTTACCGTTTGCTTCTCCGGCCATGGCAAAACCCCCAAGCGGATGAAGAATAGGGAACAAGTTGCGCATGTATGTGCCGTGATACATTCTATCTATGCGCATGTCGATATCGTATTTATTATAGAAGTCAAAACGAGCGTTCAAATCGACAAAGTTATTCTTGAACTTGGTCATGCCCAGAAGCCGTAAAGTGGACGGGTGTTTCACTCCAGCTATAAGCGGGTCAGCGAGCGCCGCATCCTTGTCTTTCCATACCCAGTCGTGTACTTTGCCAACGACTCCCTCTATATTTGAGCGGTAATGCGTCAGCTCCTTCTGGACTGGTTGTTTCAACGAGCCGATATAAAGCGTACGTTTCACATTCGTTTTCATATTGCATTGTGTAGCTACCCAGTAGCGGTGCTTGTGTTTTTGATTGTCGGTGAATTTAATCTGAGTATACACCTCCCAATCAATTTTGTAATCAAAGTTATTGGTTTGAAAAGAAAAGCTATCCGCACATATCTCCTTGTTTGTAGCCGGGTCCGTCGAATTCTCACATACGGCATCCGCTTTTTCAACCAACTTGAATATATTAAGCTGTAGTGCTGCCGTATCTATATGAAAATAAGAGTGCTTTCCATTGTCTTCGAACTCTATAGTATAGTGATACCATTTATGCTTTGGGTTCATACGTTTCGTCGAGTTGTAACTACTGCTTTCTTGGTCACAATCGCGGAGTACCACCGATGACCATTCAGGGTTTCTACACGGGCTCACTTCACTTACGGAGCATAACGAGCCCCAACTGTTGAACATATCCGTTCGTATAACCATGCCTTTTTTCAACGGCATCAGCCGCTCATCCATCAATTTGGGCCCAGTGAATATAGCATCAAAAAACTTTCTATAACATGGAGTACAAGCACAATTGGGATAGAATTCTGTCGCTTCGATGCGATATTTCAGTGCGACTGGTCCCAGTTCACTTTTTACTTGTATAAGGTCCTTGTACATGACATCGGCCCTCACTTGTGTTTCAGCCAAATCATTGTCTGTCAATCGCCTTTTCAGGTGTGTGTTCTTAACAGATTGGAGATACCATTTCCCCCATGTGGAGATTGCAGGTGTTTCGGGGCGTAGACCAATTATTTTCACCGCGTATCGTCTGTCACGCATTGGACCACCACTGCCATGGTCGTATGCACAAGCAATCATTCCCCAGGTCCAAGTACGGTAACGGTCCCAGAAAACTTTTACCTTGTCACCTACATTGTAACGGGTGGAAGTGTCTCCATCGGCTGAAGGTACTTTCTTCTTACGAGGCACAGTTACAGAACTGCTACGCTTACGCTTAGTATTGACTGGTTGTACAGTTTTACATTTAGGGCACTTACGACATCCATTGCCTATGTATACACCACAAAAAGAAGTTTCGGCGCATTGTTTATGCCTAAGGGTAGGTACGAGTTTCCAACGTTGAGCCATTCTTGAAGGGTTTCTTCTTGTCGTTATGTAATTCATATAGAGTTACTCTAATACCCGAATATTCTTAGCGTATCCGGATTGTATAAATAGTTGAGAAACGGTGGTAACCCAGTATATAGGTAACTGATATCGTAGCATTATGGGTTATTTATCAGATTTTAAAGGTGTACCAAATGAATATAAAATGTATCTCTTCGGGTTAGTAGGATTATTACAAGTAATAACGTTGTTTGTACAGGTATTGCGAATAAATACACCATTGCAAGACCATTGTCCACTCGACCTGACAACCGCAGAGCGCGAAAACGCCAACTGGGCGGGATGGGCCAATTTTATATCATTGGCACTTTGTGGGTTGTTCTTCTATATTCGCTTCAAGGAAATCGACAACTACATGAAATTCGTCACCAAGATAGCCTGGATAGGATTCACTGCGGTAGCTTTCTTGTTGGTCTGTATCACCTACGGACATAGTTTAAAAATAAGAGAGACATGTACCGACTTGCTAGACGACGATGTAGAAAATTCGGCACGGTGGAATGTAGCACTGTGGTTCGTTCTACTGGCGCTTGCTCATAGCGGTGAGAGTAACAAGATGTTGCATAAACGCGACGACGACGCTGACGTACCACCTGACGATGACCAACCTCTCATGGCCTCTTCCGTGGCCTCTTCCGTGGGAAGTGTACCATTACAAAATGAAGAGTTTCATACCATTAAATTTTAAAATAATAATTTTAATTTAGCCGCAAATGCTTTAGGATTTAGCTTACCATCAGTGGGGCATACCTGTTCATAATTCTCTACCACGACACTCTGGAGCGTCGCCACTCCCGCAGACTTCTCACTAACTGGACTGTTCAGACGTGGTTTTCCCCTGGCAAGCTCACCATACGCCTCCAATGTTTTTTCGGCTTCTTCCAACTTTTCCCCCAACAATTTGCATTCCGCTTCTTTCATGCTTAATTCGTTCTTCATCTGTTCCTTTACAATGCTGAACCGGTTCACGACCTGTTCGTGTTCAGCACTACACGTTTGGAGTTTTTCCTGCTGGTTTTTATTTATTTCTTTTAATGACTCCAGGTCCCGTTCCCATTTATGCTTTTCCAAAATAGATTTGTCCATTGTGAGCTTATCTTCTTTCTGTTTATTAACGAGTCCATTGATGCGTTTTTCAAGGTGAACAATAGTCGATTGCATGTTTGTTTTGATGCTCTCCTTTTCAGAGCTACATGCTTTTTTCTCTGACTCCTCACTTATGACAACATTTGTCAGGTTCTGTTCCGCCGCAGCACATTTTTTTATTAGCGCTTGATTCATTTTTCGTAATTTTTCATTCTCTTTTTGTATCGTAGGAATAGCCATTTGAAGCGTGCTAATTAATTGCTCCTTCTTATTCACTAACCCACTTAAGCCGTCGTTTTGTACAGTAAGCTCCTTTATTTTTTTTTGAAGTCCCGCACTGGCAACCAATTTTTCACGGTCTACCTCTGTCTCTGATTTCAGTTCATCAATATGATTTTTACAGGCCAAGAGTCTATCTTCTAGGGTATCCATCTGTTGGGTTTTGGATGTATTGTCTTTTCGGAGGCCTTCAACCAAGCTTACCAGTTGTCCCGCGGTCAGCTCTTTCAAATCATCGTTGTACATTGTATATGACACAGACATTTAAATACTCTCCACTTACTCTCTGCATATTCGGACTCATCAATCACATTCATCTATATATTAAGTCTAGATTATTACAACATTCATATTGATATGAATATATCAGCTCCTATACCAACCACCGTCAATACACTAGTAGGTAGTAGTGGATGTGCTAAGCACTGGATTGTAAATGTACCTGGTTCAACGCAATGTTCAATTTGTTTAGAGACTATAAACGATGGCGAAGTAGTAACAACTTGCAATTGTGATGCGGGCACACACGGATTCCATAGACACTGCTTACAACCGTGGCTTGCTAGAGCGCGTCGCTGCCCGGTCTGCCAAAAAACGGTCGGAATATACCAAGGCACCCAACCGTTGGAAGCGGGCGACCACATGGCTGTTGAATCGTGGGGTTCGAAGCTCGCGGGGTACGCATGTCCAACCCTTGTCATCCGATACGTTATCAATAGTGGAACCCAACGAGACCACATGCCAAACCCAGGAGAGCCTTACAATGGAACCAGACGATTCGCCTTCTTACCGTTTAATTCGGAGGGGATTGAAACATTACGACTCCTCCGGATTGCCTGGGACAATGGATGTATATTCAAAGTCGGAACTTCGCTTACGACGGGAGAAGAAAACGTTGTCTGTTGGGGAATCATCCCTCACAAGACCGATTCAAACCCGGACCCTCAGGAGGCGGTCCAATTCGGATTCCCAGATGATAATTATTTCGAAAGAGTTAAATACGCGTGCAACAACCTCGGAATCTTTTGATGTTCTTCCTCCCATGTTTAACCCTGATTTTAAAGTGTATATGAATACTCGCCTAGCTGCTCAGCTACAACTAAGAGAAGAAGACCGAGAAAGAGAGTCATGTTGTGAGTGTTTAATATCTTAACAGTATATATTATTAAATAAACTATATTACATGTCTAGACAACCTAGAGATTTTGAGCGCGAACCCTTTATCCAACATGAAATGGACCGACATAATTTTGTATCGTCTGGTACTCCAAAGGAACAGACGAGTCTTTTAAAAGGCGACGACCGGGACCGAAACAAAAAGCGGGACTCGTCCAACTGTTGTGACAACATAACCTTTAAAGATATAATACTGTGCCGATGTATATGGAATTTATGCGACTGTGCCGATTCTTGTCCCGTTTAAATCAGTCAAGCTTAACCCATTATATAAACATTGCATTAAAGTATAATATGCCTAGAAAAACTAGAAATTTACATTTAGTAGGGACTGCCCTATTGACACCCAAAGTCTATCTTAAAGAGCCTTTTTATTCTAGCGGAATCGATAAAAATCAAGAAGCCGTACCTATCATCGATGTGGGTGCAAGCAAGAATGTAACAGTAAGAAACATAGAAGATTTGGACGACGAAGCCAGAATTGGAATGATACGTGCACAATACCAAGCAAATTCTAAATTAATGCAACAAGCTTTTTGTCAGCGTTTATGTTGTGCTGGGTTAATAGGTGGAGCATTGGCAATCGGTGGAGCAGGAAGATGAGAGTATAAGTAATTTAGTAAACATAATAAATGTTCTCTTTGTTTCAAAGACGATTTCTACACGATAGAAAATTACCTACAATGATTTTCAACTCTTCAGCACCCTCGACTGTAAAGTGTTCATTCGAGTCTCCACGCAAGTCGAATGCTTACCCAGAGCACAGAGTTTGGAGCACACAATACAAGGACCCGAGGCCACATGAAGTTGCCGAGCAAGAAGAGCGGGAGCACGCGGAGGCGAACCGTTGGGACATCGAGAAAAAATGTTGGACCAAACCAGACCAACACTTGGACCAAAACCAGAGACCACGATGGCCTTCGACCACCGGAAATTAAAACGTTTAACTTATAATATTCATGTTCTGTATCATACCTTAATCTCGTATTTATATTTTTAAAGACAACAAGCCAAAACTTTTTTTTTACACAAAAGGTGTTTCATTTTATTTACCCGTTTAGACCCTGTTCGTTACCCGCGTTCGTATACCAACCACGACATTCAAAGGGTATCAAAATGGTATTCACAAAAAAAATCACGTGTGTGCAACTCTTGTGCACGCGAAAGTTTATTTCTATTTCTATTGTCGTGGTTCGTATACATATCTCGTATTCGCAACTACAGACACAACGCTCTATTTCTAAATTATCAAATCAGCTGTTTCAACAAACGACATTATATAAGGTTTGTATATGCTTATAACAATGTGGAAACGCTTACTCGTTATAGCTATCAGCTTGAGCGTTGTATCCGCTCAACTGTCTTTAGGAAATCTGAATGCCGGTGCGCGTCACAACTACAACAACATACATTTAATATCAGACCTTAATGGTATTACTAAAGTTGTGATTCAGAAAGAGTTAACCACGGATACTCTGGTTGATATTATGTATTTTACTAAACTAACTGGCACCGATGGAACGTATACCACTACTGTTCCAAGTGGTATGTCTGGCTGTGTAGACCCTGTAACTTCGGCTTCGGTCAATGCTGGTGGAACTATCAATATCCCAAGAGCTGGTTCTAGCTCATGGGCAAACTGGGGAAACACTGGAGGTAGCCGCTTAACAGATAATAGAGCCACAGCAGCTTGGCCAGAAGCAAACTGGATTGATATAGCGTACTGTGATGCGACCACTACTCTTTACTCCATAGAAATTAAATTAGTAAATCAATTGGCCAATGGGAACGACGGGGCCGAAACCACACGTTATTTTTGGCATATGGAAGCTTCTTTCGAAGACTCTTCTGGTAACGTATTAGCGACAGAGGAAGTTAACTCCAACTGTCCAGCTACATTTTATAAAGATAGCGTTGCTGGAACATACGGAAGGTGTTCGACTTGTGCCTGTCCTGCGGGATACACCAACTTGTGCGATGGTACTTCGACCACAACGTACAGCCAAAGCGACGACTGTCAGTCCTGTGAATGCCAAGTCGGATACGCGGCAGTGGATTCCGAATGTATTAGCGTTGCATCGGGCGCATGGCCAACAGAGTGTGCGACAGATGCCACACACTCTAACTGTGGTACAACCTTCTGCTTACCATGCACCTGTGATGCACCTGGTATGGTCTTTGATAAAGTAGATTGCCCAGGTACCAAGACCTATAACACTTGGTTAGTAGAGAAACACGAAGATGTAGCTGGAGCCAAAGATGCCTCTGGTGCTGATGAATCAGGAGGCCATTGTAGAACCTGTCAATGCTCAACAAGAGGGTACTACATCGACCCAGCAGTGTGTTCATCCTTTAGTAATCAAGGTAACACCTACTCTGGTACAGCATACGACGACGATGGAGACTACCAAGCATGGGTAGATGCCCACTGTTATCCTTGCTCGTGTGGAGATAAAAACAGAGCAGCTGGTACTGCTTCCACTTTCGAAGGTTACTATGTATCCACCGAAGTAGGACAGTGCGATGGCGCTTGGATAACACACGTACGTGGTCAGTTAAAATCTGCCTCTGGTGAATTACTATCCAGTATTACAACACAACCAGGCTCTGGTGTAGCGGACAATACCTACACTGGGTTGGCTTCTAGCGACGACAGCACGTATGCATCTGGTGGTGTATTTAGTATAACTATAGCTTCCGGCTCTGTTACAGGAATCACAGCAACCTCTGTAGGTTCCAACTATGTAGAAAGAGATATTATTACTATCTCCAAAACAGTGTTTGGTATCAGCTCTTGTGACCAGAGTGGTGGTCGAGAAACCAATCAGGCCGTTTGTACGGCAGCTGCTTCCACCTGGAATGCTGCTGCTTGTGACCAGAGTGGTGGACGAGAAACCAATCAGGCCACTTGTACCGCAGCAGCTGGCACATGGGCAGATAATGCTTGTTCAGATAGTACGTATACAACACAGACTGCTTGTACCACACAAGGTACGTGGACAGCAGCTCATTGTACGGTATCAACCTACACCACACAGGCAGCTTGTACCACTCAAGGTACTTGGTCCACTACCAACGAACCAGCCAACGATATTAAAATTACGTTGGCGGCTGGTGATATTGCCACAGGTACAGCTACTGCTCCACACGGAGGAGTCAACCCAACGGCAGCAGATGGTGCTGGGAGTGGTAACAACGCTCACAATACTGCTGTTGCTGGGCAGATATGGGCTCCATTGGCTCAGGATGGTATCAACGTAGCAACCTTTGCCAACAACGATGGTTGGTGTAGAGAATGTGCTTGTTACACTGGTTTGGCGACTACTTCTATCCTAGGGGATGTACGTGGTGGTGCTTCACCGGTAGCGGGTTCTTACTTTACTTCATCGTTTTGCCCGTCTGGCAAGCCTCAAGCTGCTGGAGGAGCTGGTACACGATTGGACGCTTCTAGCGAGACAGCATCTCAAACCAATGGTAAAGGATGGTTAGATTATTATGCTGACACATCACAAACCGTAGGAGGACCTGCTTCTCAAGCATGTAAATTTGCCGACGCTAGTAATCCAGCCACAGGTGTTGAATGGGACTGTACGTTGGGGGCCAAGAAATTACATACATACGACGCTGCTGGTGATGGATACTTTATCAACAGTGCGACAGGCAAATGCGATGGTAAGACAGGATATACCGATTTGGCTGCTGCTGCGACAGCTTGCTGTACAGCATGCTCTTGCTCTTCTGGACAGTATATTGACGCTTCTAGTGGTATATGCGATGGTGATACAGTTCATGCTGTGTCCTCCAGTTCTCAACCGACCAATGCTTGTGTAGACTGTGCCTGTGCTGCTGGTCAGTACTTTGACCTATCTATTTGTGATGGTAACCATCCATCTACCATTTCCGGCACACAAACTACAGTCGGTGAATGTTCATCTGGATGTAACCCTGGTTTCCAAAAAGGAACAAGCACGGCAACAATATTTACAGATTTAACAGGTCCGAATGACGACGATGGACGCGTATGTAGAGATTGTAGTTGTTTAGCAGGCCAGTACATCGGTACAGCTTCGGGAAAATGTGACGGGTCAACTGGTTTTGATTCCAAGAGGTTTGAAACCGGCACAGCGGCTGTGATTGAAGCAGCTCGTAAAGCAGCTTTAAATTCACACCGCTCAAGCGTTTGCCTCACATGCAATTGCGAGAGAGGTGGTACTTTGGTGACTACCGCTGGAGGCTTAACAGCTTCTTACACCTCTGGTGCCAAGACGTCCGATACGGATGCTCTTGTTGCGACAGGTGTAATTGTCTCAGAAGACAACAATCTAGCCCTTTCCGTCACCTACAACGCAGACTCTACTGATTTATCTGCTGTTACGGTGACAACGGCAGGGTCTACTATCCATTACATCGGTGGCACCTTGACCACTACCAACTTGGTAGCGAAAGGAGGTACGGCAGAGCTGGTGTTTACGCTGGTAGCGAACGATTTGACTCGAAGCGATAGGACTGCTATTGTTAATGAATATAGTTATATCAACACGGGAATATGTAATGGTTTCAAGATTAATAATGCTCCAGACAACTCACCAACCGATGCTTGTACAGCATGTGGATGTAGTACCAAGTCTAATCTTGGTGTAGGATGGTACATTGACCAATCTCTATGCGAAGGTACAGATACCTACGACGATACCAGTGTAACAGCGACCGATACCTACTGTAAACAGTGCCATACCAAGTGTAGCTTGGGTCAATACGTCAATACTGATGTATGTGACGGTACCAATGCTAAATCGGTTTCGAACGCGGACGGTTCTCAAATTGTCAACGGATGTAAGGATTGTAGTTGTGCTGCTGGTAATTATATAGAGACGCGTGATTCTCCATACGATTTCGGCTCCAATACTGCCGATAAGCCTGAAACTAGTACAGGAAGTTTAACCGACACTGCCTTTACCACCGCTAGAACAGCTGGTACAGCGGTAGATGTGTCATGTGATGGTAAATATCAATACTCTGCTGCTCTCAACAGTGGCAATGGTCATGCTTCGGCATGTGTAGACTGTAGTGATTTGTGCACCACTGCTATACAAGGAACTGCTAAGTATGTAGACTCGAGCTCTGGCAAATGTGATGGCGCAACCAATGGTGCTAGGTCTTCGACCGCAACCTCTCCAGCTACGGTATTGTCTGTGAACATGCCAAGCGGTGGATGTGGTTCTTGTGACTGTGTTGCGGGCCAATACATCGATATGAAGTACTGTAACACGAACATCGTGAGCACTTCGCAGCCATCTGCTGCCACCCGTTGTAACGAATGTAAATGCTCAAGTGGACAATGGTTGGATTACCAGAACGAAGACAGCAACGAAGCTAATTTGTACGCTGCGCGTGGTGAAGCTGCGGAAGGTGGTAGTGGAGCGGGCGCTGCCGGCGCTGGCGAATGTGTTGGCACAGAAATAGGAACGACAGATACGGGAGCGCAGGCGTACTCGGTTACCAAATCTGGCCAAACTAATTTCGACTCAACGACCCCCACCACGAAAGCGGGTGTAGCTCCAAACACGCCAAGCGGTGCCACTGTAGGCCCTATTACTCCTTACTATTGTATTACAAACACTGTACCGGACCATTGTGCGACTGGTGACAAATTGACGGCCACCACTTCGGATGGTTTGTTGGATACAACTTGTACAAAATTAAAGACGGGAGAACAGTGCCCAACGTCTGATTTGGTAGATTGTGTTGGTAAATGTGGTGGAACTTCTCTATCTTGTCCAAATATGTATGGTTATGTAACTGGATACAAAGATTCCGCCGACACGTGCGAACATAGATGCGTGAAATGGCGTGGAGACTTGAGGGAAAATTTTAGAGAATATCTGTTAACAGATGTTTCTACAACAGCTATATGCGACTTGCTAAGAGAAAGTTCGACATTAGATTTGACATCCAGTTGTTGTTCTGGTGCGCAAAGTACATGGACTACTAACTGTGAAGCAGTCCCTTAAAATTAACGAAATAATAATAATCCTAATATAGCAAATAAAAATATACTCATCGCCACTTCTGGTAATACTGTACCCCTCGCATGATGTCTGGACAGGGACGTGTTGGCATGTCTCCATTCCAAACATTTATTCGTAATATACTCAGTACCGGGACACACTCCTGGTATTTCTTCCGACGCGCTCAGACCGTCTGCCATTAATACTTTTACTGTAATGGTTCCATACGGATGTTTATGATGGTCTATACGGTATACCCAATGCGAACCCAACCTTATTGTTACATCTGTACATACCTCGTCTGTGAATAATATTTCAGAGTTACGAGCTCCTATCGAGCATATATGTTTCATATTGTCGTCTAGAAGATAAATATGGTAAGGGCCGGAAATAGGGTCTGTAATAATCTCCGCAAACTTAGTGTTGTGACCAGAACCACGAGCCAAATAAAAAGCTTCGGTATTAGCCATAAATAATAATAACAAAAGTATAATAGACATTACAGGTAAAAAAATATCTTTTTATAGACTCATTTGTTCTCGTACATTCGCGCATGCCCCGGGCATAGTTGGTGTGGCCCAGTCTGATGCGAAGGCTCGACAATCATATCGTTTGGGTTGCCTTGTGTTTCTTGTATCATCATCATATGCCTACCGCTTAATTCGTCGTACTCGCGTTTAAGTCGTCTGAATTGGTCTTCCAAGTCAATAATTCTGGCGTTCGCTGCTCCAAGTTCCGACATCAGCCGTAAGTTTCTCGCATACATTGCGTGATATCCTGTTTCCTTTACGACACATGGATTGGGCGCTATATCATTGCGCGTCTTTTTTAAACCTAGCCCACCAACAGCGGCAGCTATCTGTTCCTCCTTTTCGAAGTTAAATCCACGTTTTCCTAGTATAGTAGTCATTATATTTTGTGTATTAATCTAAATATACTATTAAAATCTTAACTTATTCTTATCGGATACGACTAAAACTTTAGATTGCTCTTATCGGTCTCGACTGCTCTGGATGGCCCCTCTGTATTGCCTGTTCCACTTAATAGGTCTACGGCCCAATCATTGCCAGCAACCTCTCCACCATTTGTGGGCCATTTCTTATGTAGTCCACAGAATCCTGTATTATTTCCTTTATGTAAACAATTAACACACCGTTTACCATTGTTTCGTTTAATAGCAAGGCAACGAATGACGTTGGTTGTGTCTGTTTCTACAGGCTGTGGCGGGTTTCCTCTAAAGACTAAAAAGGGTTGGTCCTCCCGTGTTTCATGATAATTTTCTGTACCATGTAGACCATGCCCTATCATGATAGGCCTACCCTCGATTTCTACTCTAGTTTGTAACGCATTAGACCCAGCATATGGCATGTACCCACTTGAATCCGTAACGTCGTCAGGTTCAAACCAGTGGGTTTGGCGTATTATATATTCATTACGTGTTTGCTGCTTGTCATCATTTCTACGACAGTTATCAATGAGGGTTTTATCAGGTTGCGGGTCTGGAGTTGCCCAGTTGGCAGTCATTGCTAAACGTCGTTGATTAACTCTTCCGTCCCGGCCCCTCTCAGTGGTGTATCGCATTCCTTGGGACAATACCAACATAGCAAGAAACGCGCACAACAACGCCATCACATTAAATCCCGCAGATATAGAAATGCTTACAGCTATACTAGCATACATTATACTAAAGTTACCAAAATTCCCCATGAATTCGTTAAATTGCCATTGTCTGCTGACCATCGTATCCGCTATACGTTGCATAACACCTGATGGAATACTGCGAGTCACGCGATTTATGGGTATACGTAAATCTCGATGGTCAGCGTTGTGTCCATTTATTATTTCTTCTGTAGAGATAATTTCACCCCCGTTTCCCATGGCTAAAGCAGCTGCGGCGCCAGTTATTAGAGAGTTTGGGCGCGCTCCACTGTGTTCGAAATCTTCGGTACAGTAGCGAGCTACAACGGTTTGTAAATCTTCTTCTTCTAGAACTTCTTTGATAAATTCGTCCATAGTTATGAACAATATAAATCTCTATATAGTGTAGAAAAATACTACATAAGAATAGTTTCCATGGGTAATAGACTTATGAGTCTTACCAAGAGAAAGAAACGTAAGAAAGAGGGCGCAACGTACACTGTTGAGTGGGACGACGATTTAACAGAGTTTCCACTGGGTGAGGGTAAGACTATGTTGGATTATTGTCCTATCCGATGTTCCATATGTTTGATGGGTATTTTGAAATCCGAAGCACGGTGTGGCCCTTGTGTAACGCATGTTTTTCACAACACGTGTTTAACAAAGTGGGAGATGTATCAATTGCAAACGAACAACCAAATCAAATGTCCGAATTGTCAGACAGTTGATATGAGTAAGTATATAAAAGAGGACGAACCTAGTATGAAATGCGAGTCATAATATTGCTTTTTTTATTTTTCGTCAGCGTGTACGGAGCCCCAGGTAGTGATTGTACCTCTGACCCGTCTCAGTGTACAGAAGCTGATTTCACGTACGATAATAATATTGCACAGTGTGCGTATAATAGCTACGATTTAAAGCACTCACCGTGGAGGGAGGCCATTTCTAACGATACCTCTGCCATATTTCGCGAAACTTGTGGGATGGGCTACAGCTGTACTGTTGTAGCTCGAGAAGCGGCATTGGTATTTGTTAGTCGTCAGGTAGACGTAGGTAACGGCAAAGACACCGTTTCTACCGCAACTACGGCAGTTGCCGTAGATTCCATACCAGCGGGTGCCGTTCGAGAAGCAGCAGTGGTGTATTTCGACAGGGAATATTGCGAATTCCAAGCTTGGGCTTGGATTGTCATTGGCGTAATAGGTCTGGCTGTTCTAGTATCGTGTGGTGCCGTTGGTTATATTATTTTCAAGAAATTCAAGGAAGCCAAAGAGTTTGAAGACATCTCAAAGGCGGGACTTATCGAATCCCCCATTGAACAACTTCTCATGCGAGGGCGTAAACAACGTATATTCTAAGAATAAGAGACATATATAATATTAATATTAGTATATCATATGAATGTATTGATTAAGAAATGGAAAGAGGGTAGTCTATCTAACGACGAATTCGAAAATGAATGGTATCGGATGATACATTCTAAACCGAATAAAAAGACAGAGAAACGTACCTTTCAAGTATCCTGGTCCAATCATCCTATCTCTAAAGATTTACCCACTCTACGCAACGCCTCTCCCGTCTTTAAAAAGAAAGCTATCACTCAATGCATCAAGTATGGAAAGATGTGGTGGAGCAAATCAACCGATACTTATCTCTTTCCATCGTACGCCGTTTCACTCTTTCTAAATAGTTTACCCGACCGCGACACTCCTATCGTTATTGAAGTAAAAAAGAAACAAGCCATGGAGGTCTATCGCTTAATGGAATCACACAGTGGGCCAGATGATTTCATTCGTAAGATAGTAGCTTCAGACCAGCACACGACCATGGGAGCTCTCAACGGTGTTGGTAAGAAGAGTCCTTATGCCAACTGTACCTTTAGTTTGTACCACTCCGCCGTTCGACCGTACACGAAAGGATGTGAATGGGTGTTCAGGGATTATATTGAGTTTCGTTTGGGCCACTTGGAAGACAAATGGAAGAAACAAGCGTATGAGAACTTAAAAGAGTTCGGTGAAGGAAAGACCACACACTCTCAGTTTTGGGACAAAACCTGCCTGGTGATGAAACATGGCTTGGGATTGATGGAACCTACACCGCCTTCGTACTGGAAAGAACCCAAAGCTCCTACACGTAAATCGTCAGAGGTCAAGCACCCAAACCCTGAAGCCGCTTTTCACTTCCGTTGTTCACCATTGAGAGACGGCTGGCCGCTTGATTCGTTGGTATCTGGTCTTCAAAAAATGATACGGCGTTCGTGTTTTTTCGAAGCGGTGTGGTGTGCCTGTCGCTTGTTAATGTTTGGTTATTTCCATCTAGAAACTCGTATGGGAACTGCTACTATGTGGAGTATCTATCCATCTGCCCAGGCCAAGATTACCAATATGATTAACCGTTTGATTGTTATCACCGCAGAAGACTTGTATCCAGACGCGAATCTGTTTGTTGACATTACCAGTGTGTTGGAACAGTGTCGCAAATCGCTCATGGAGCTGAAGGAACCACAGCCAGAGCCGCTTTACCACAAACGATTCGAAATATTAACACAGAATGTATTATCAGTAATCGTATCGTTAGTATCCCGACCTAAACAACATTATATTGGGTCGCGTCTATTTAAATTTAGAGCGCATTACAACGAGGCAACTGAGAGCCTGGCCACCGCAGAAGAAGAAGAGAATAAAAAACGTAAGCAAGCAGATATTAGAACTTTATTTAATTTTTAAACACCGTTATTGGTTGATAGGGAGTAGAATAATCCTCCCTGGCAATTCTATGTACCACTGTCTTGTGTAATACCGACCTTCTATTAGTGTATACAAAGAATATGACTCCTATAATAGCTATCAATCCTCCTCCTATTCCTATAATCCACCAGGTCAAGTCTGTCGTATCGTCACTGGGGGTATCATGCGTATGATTGTTTGGGTCTACGTTGTCGCTGTGGTGATGGTGGTCCGCATGCTCCTCATTGTGTGGGTTGTCGTGCACGTGGTCGTCCGGATGTTCGTGTGTCGTGTGCGTGTGCACGGCAGGAGGTGGGTCCATTGGGGAGTTGATAACAGTAGGCAATGGCCAAGATTTGATACGGTTCGCTGCCGGTAAAATGTTTAGATAATTCGATGTCCATAGCGAACTACCAGTGTTAAGCACCATAGTATTCAATAATTCCAGGGATTGTTCGGGACTTAGTTCGTTGTCTGGCCCATCGTGTACACTAAAGTCTACGATGATAGAACCAGCCGACACCCTATCGATGGTAATTCTATCCTTTGATATTCCCATAAGAACACTCATTTCATTGATGAGCAATGTCAACCACATGTTTCTTAGGTGACTTCCAGCTGTTCCTATGCTAGAAAAATCAAGGTCTAAGGTAATACGAGACCCTACGCTTGGGCTGGTGACTTGATGTGATGGTCCTCCGAATTCACAGCCTTGTACATCGGGGTTGTGCACGCAGTAGGAAGCAACATCCATGTCCAATTCACAAGCAAGACAGGAAGCAATGAGCGCTTTGCAACAATAGTTGGTTACGATAGGACAGCCAATTTCCGATGGAAAGTAATGACAATATTTGTCTACACTCCAATCGAGTTTACAAGCTTCGCATTGGGCCGTCAACGCTCCACAACATACAGCAGGCGAAGGGGCAGGAGCAGGCATCGGTGATGCTGGTATCGGCGAAGGGTATAGGTTCACATCAGGGTCAGGCTTGTTGTAGCTACCCGTCAGTGTAATGTCACCATGCATCCATATAGCATTCTTAGCATAGTATCGAATATTTCCTGTCATGGTATTATCGAATACCACTGAAAAATGTCCTAACCCACTCATCTGGGACTCGCCCACCGTAATGTGTGGTTTGCTATGTTCCTCCATGACCAAATGATAGTGTGGAGCATTCATCATGAATATGTATTCTATACCACGCTGTAATGTCATAGCTGGGTCTGGACCACTGAATCCTGAGAATATCCAACCCTTTTCCCCGTCATTTGTCACTTGAATGGCGACCTGTTGAAGGCTGTCGGCAAAGGCTAGGGCTAGAGTAGTAAGCAGAAGCAGAAGTACTCTTAACATATTAATAAACAATCTTATCAACTTAAATACAATATTTATTTTATATCCTCTGTTGCGCGCCTACCAAGACGCATATACACAGCAATGTTTTAGACAGAAAAGACTGGACCAAATACGCTCGCTCTACGTCAAACATAATGGTCGCTTGCTCTTCCGGTGGTATAATATCTTCCATAATCATGCCACAACACTCCTTGTCCCAATCTACATAGTCGCCCTTGCGTTTTTTACGACGCCAGCAACAATTAAACCGTTTCAACTGGTGGTATAAATTGGTGATTCCGAATCCAGAATAGGTCAATGTGACGATGATATTCAACGCGGTGATGAAGCCAAAGTATTGACCCCACAATTCTTTCGTGGCCTCCTGTTCTATGTATGGTGATATGTTCTCAAGATATGCCGACCAGAGAAGACTAAACTGCCATGTCAACGCTCCCACCGCACAGACCCAAAACCATGCTACGATAGCTCCCGAATTGGTATAGTCGATGGCCGCGCCGAAACTATTGACCAGGTTCATAATGATATAAGCAAAGGCCAATAGATAGATATCCGTTACACCATTGATGATAAAGACGAGAACAATCATCACCGATGCTGTGATACTGTATTCGGCCCATCTCATAGGCTGTATACCGCTGTTAATCCATTGAATATATGGAACGCTAAATTGCCAATTGTTATTGGGCAGGGGAGTAAGTCCTTTGCCAAAATCCTCCTTACCAAGTGCCCCAAGTACCCACGAATATGTATCGGCAGAATATGCTAGGACGTAATGGAAGGAAGCAGTAACAATGGTAAAGAGGGCTACTCCCCACCAGACGTATAGACCATCGCTAAAGACGGTAGGTACACCTTTTCGCAGTACAAACTTATCATCACCTCCTATTGCTATGTAAGCAGATGGGTCTATTTTCAGCGCAACACAAGCATCCGTATCGCAGCTGTATTTGGTTTGTAAGCAGTCCATCCATTTGCGGAAGTTGGTATAGGTGGTAGTCACGTCACCTGCCGTACAAGTAGGTGTAGTAAAATCTCCTATCAGTGAAGCTCCCGAGTGGCTTGTAGATAGTGCGATAGGTAATATATTTTCTCTATTGGATGTCGCTGCTTGTATAACTATAGTGATAAAGGCCAAGACAGCACAGATTAATAGAGCCAGCCAGAAAATATGAGTTTGCTTCTTTTTGGCTAATACACATGGCCGTACAATGACGATTAGAATAAAGACACCAATAGCTATGGATTGGATAACATTAAGCCCCATGCTATCGCTACCATACCAGGCAGCCAAACAAAACAATAGTAGTTGTACACAGCAGGCTATGATATTCAATTGGTATAGTTGTCGAGACCTCTCGAGGAGAGTCTCGAAATCTGAATGGATAACAGACATAATAATCAGTATGATACTTTATTTATAGAACCTTTACGTACTTCACACTCCTCAATTTTTTGACACTATGTTAAGGTGTGTGTGTGCCAAAAGAGCCAGAGTTTTAAAAGTCACCGGTTAATCATCCGTCATTTGTCCAGCATCCAATGATTTTTTTTCACTTACTTCCGGCGAGTGATTTACCAAGTGGTTAACAAGCTCTTGTGGTACATAGATTTTCCATGCATCTGCTTCCCGTGTCACTCTTCTCAATTGTTTCTTGAGTAGAATAATTTCTTCGGTCAGTTCGGCAATGATAAGGCTATCGGATTTAGATTCCGTTTTTGGAGATTCCGGGAAAAAATTTACATCCGATGGTAGTGCTCCATTGGCATTCACAATGTAGTTCGTCATGTCGTTTGCACTTTAAATAACGCTATAAAGGTAATCGCTTATTCCTATAATATGCCATTGAAAACAGCTCTATGTAGTAGGTGCGGCAATAGGTACGCAACATTGTACAGTTACAGAGGCGGCCGCGTATGTTATTGGTGTCTGGCGAGGAACAACCGAAGAAAATTCTCTGGTCTTCTTTTCGAATCAAACATTTGATATATATATCAAATATATTCCTTTTACTAATAAGAGTCCAGACATATTCGTATATCCGTTCTCCTAGCTCAGTCGTCAAAAACTCGAGTGCCCCCACGATTAACAAACACACAGCATTGCAAAATAAAAAACACGTACCCGCTAAGAATAAGCGACACATTTAATAACACCATCAGAATATTAAGAACCAAACAACACCATGCCTCGCACCAAGAAACCACGTTGCACCTACGCGACCCTCAAGACCGGCTCTGACCGTACAGCAGCCTTCAAGAAACACATCATGAAGATGATGAACGGTGGAAAAAAGAAGAAGAAGAAGCGTATAATAGGTCCAAACCACGTATCACAAATTATGAAACGTCGAGCTGCCAAGGCACGCGCGGAAAAGAAAGCCTCCGAAGAAGTATATCGAGCAGCGTATGAGCGTCGTATCGCCGCAGAGCGTGCCGAAGCCTTCAGCCGCTCATTCTTCGGTACTACTCCTCAAATGGAGTACGAGAAGAGGAAAGAAGCAGAAATAGCACAAATGCGAGAAGAACAGAGGCAGAAAGTTCTCAACATGTCGTTGGCCGAATACATCAAAGACCGTAGCCGGTACGCATCATTAGCAGCCGGTTTCGCTCGTCGAGCAAACGTCATACGTTTAGCATGGAAATGTAAGATGCGCCGTTTAACAAAAAAGAGAAACCGCCGCGTCCACTGGAATGAAATCCCTGAAACAGTCATCTTTGACCATTCTGGGGTATCATACTTCAACATCTTAAAAATTCTAAAGTAAATAAATATTATGAAATTAAACAAGCACTACTTCTACGAATCCTATACTCTACTGTGTTTATTCCTAAAAATCTTGAACCCCATAAAAAATTCCGCCTACAATATGGACATTGGGACACATAATATGTTTTTTTTTCCCATTTTATCAATGGCTTCTTAAGCTTATCGTAACAAGTACCACACCACTGTTGGTTACAGGCGTGGCACTCTACAAATTTTTGTTTTATATCGGTACATATACCACATTCCATTACGAGTGAAAAGCTTACATAAATAGTCGGTCACGCCTATAAATGGTAACCTCTACCTCCAAATGTCTTACTATAAGGAACCAATCGATATATGTAATAAAGCACAAGCCTATTATAATAGTAATAGAAAAGTAAGAGCCTTATTGTTCTACACGGAAGGTATAAAGGAATATATCACACTGTATCGAGATGATAAAAACGTAGCACGTAAACAGCAGCATTATTTAGATATTCATAAAATGTTCGAACGAGCCGAACTGGTTAAAACAGAGATAGCGGTGGAAAAATGTCCCGCCGTACCCACAACCCCATTGTCACCAGTGCGTGAATTGGAAGAAGAGTTGGAGGGTATAAAGATAAGTGGTCAAGATACATAATGTCTCGACATTCTGGCCCAGATAATGAAAATCCACACCACTGGCACGAAGAAGATTTGGAGAGGGATTTGGAGGAAGCCGAGAAAAAGATTGATGAAATGAATGAGGAGATACTACGGCTTAGAATAAGTACGCGCAGCCGACTGAATGACGAGATAGCAAGAGTGGAAAACCGACGAGAATACGTCGATGCTAAGAACGAACGGAATAGACTAGGTATAGCATTAATGGAACACCGTAGTAGGCACGGTAGTAGGCACCGCAGTCGGCGGTTACTGCCTAACCTGTTATCAGACGAACAAATACAGATGCGCGCAGCGGCCAGGAGAGCTATCCAAAGAGGGGAACGAGCACCGGGTGGGGACGCGCGAAGAAATAGCAGAAGACACAGCCTACGCACATCACCGGTTAATACACCCCCTCAGTCAACCATGCGATTTGCTACCATTGGTGGTGGAGGAGCATTTACAACACCGCCGCGTAGCGCTTCTAACCGTTCAACCAACCAAGAACAGCCCAACACTCGCACATCTCCGATTCAAACCCCCAACCGGACACCAAGGAGGTTACAAAGGAGGTTACCACCCATTCAGCGCCCAACGGGCCACATGCGGCCTGTTCCTAGCAATCACACTGGAGATGTGAGTCGTGACGAATTACAAAGTTCACCAGGTAATAACGATGGAAGGCGGCCCGGCGACAGGGGCACAGGTACAGCAGAACGCAATGACGGTGGGGAGGGCCTCACAGGGCAGCAGTTACAATATGATAACCACAATACCTTTAAACCTACACTAAAATTCTAAATTTTTGTAAGCATTCTTAAAGAACTTTCTTTATTTCTTCCTCTACAACTACAGGCACACAGTATTATACATATTTACACACTATAGCAAGGAATAGTATTAGTGGTGAGATTTAGAAAAAAGTGTGGGGTATATATATCAAATACTTACTTTCTCTAGTAACAAGCGCACGCGCGACACATATGCCGACTCGGTGGTTCAGTTGGCAGAGTGTGTGTGTGAGTTCGGTAGTAAGATTCACTGCCGCATCTACAAGAATCGGTCCTTAATCTATAATCACTGATAAAACGAGACAATGATGTTCGCTAATTAGCTCGGGTGTGATTAAGGATGACAGTGGGAGGGTTTTCTAGCCCTATTGCATGATTGTTTGCCCACTACTGTAAAAATATATAGGATAACATGTGCGGACCGTCTCCCTTCCCCCCTGAGTTGTGGGGGATAGCACTAACCATGCGAACGGGCGACGTTAAAACCTTGACTCGCTAAAAATACACAAACAGTAGTGGCTGCCCCACTCCTTAAACAGGCAGAAGTTAGCATAGAAGTAGCAGATAGAGAAATAGACAATTTAGTAGTAGACTGGGAGGACCTCCTCGAGTTAGATAACATAGAAATAGTAGCGCAAAAAACAGAACCGGAAGACTTGACCGCCGTTGAGATGGCCAACAGCCCACAAGCCAAGCTTAACCAATGGTACGCCGACAACGCCGCACGCCAAGCAGCATGGGTTGAAGAGCAGCAGAAAAATAGCTGTAAGATTACCCGCAAACTAACACGAAAAACGTGGAAAAGCATCAACAAATGCAAAGGCAACTTTGAAACCATCGACTTCATCAAGATGGTATTCCGTGCTGGTATGATATGTCGTTGGAAGAAGCAATACAAGAAACACTTCCCAACGTATCACGCGGTAGGCAAAAAATGGCAGGGACAAGTAGACGGATTCGTAGATGACTACATAAGAACATTAAAGGCGCAAAAAGAATACGACGGTGGGTACGAAGTAGACTTCTGGATGGATGCAATCATACCAGTAACACAACGTATACTTCCACGCCTATTAAAACGTGCACATAAGCACACGCCAGTGGTATTAGAGTCTATGATAAAGGAAAGCGCAAAGCTCGACTGGGGGTTAGAGGGTTTACACGGAGGGTTGTCATTTAAAATATAATAAAATAAAATAAGATTTAATCTTTTTGCTCTATATAGATTACACTATTCCACCCAAAAAGGACGATTATAGCCCCAAACGACCCACTGGAAGCAGTGGCAACAGGAAATTAAAATATTAAAGATATTTTTTCTCAACTAAAAAGAGTGCCCACCCATCTCGATGATTCACCGTCCAGTGCTCCATCTGGTCAGGAACCCTAATCATATCCCCTGGTTTCTGTATAAATGTGGTCCCGTCTTCGAACCACCACTCTTTCTGTCCACTCAGCAACACATGGATAGATGGCCAGTGTTTGTGTGGTGGAGCTCCATAGCCTTCCAACCCACCAATCAGAGAGACCATCATGATATCTTCCAACGGTACTTCGATGTCATCGAATACAGTATCCAGTATACCGTTGTGGAAGAAATCATAACCGAACGTTCCTTTCGTGGGTTTGACACAACCAATGTCGTAGTTGTCAACCGTACAGAACTGGTTCCAGATAGAACCATTTACAGGCCGATTCTCGAAGAAATCAACAATGCGACTCGAACCCGCGTCCACAGAGGTGGCTTCGGAACCCGACACCGTTACGGTCTCCTCACCGTAGTCGGCAATGATATTGATATCAGGCACTTTGAACGCGTTACGAGTGGCGAACTCTCCTATCTGCGACTCTGCGTAGAGATGAGACATATAGCAGAACGCCCACCACAGCATAAACATTTCGAAAACAGTCTTCATTGATGTTGTTGTAATTTACTAAAGGTGTTATTAATACACTAGAATATGTTACGAATATGTGAAACCTCTTATAATAGTTATATAGTTTACAACGAATAACAATCATGCCATTTATACACGATATCGGATTAGAAGAGGAGGGAATATACCAAAATTGGTACCCTAAAAATAAAAATTTTATAGTGAGAGACAACCACTCAACGTGTTCGTATTCTATAAGTTTTGAAACTTCCGACACATTTACCATGCCAGCGTCCGACCAAAACTGCCTGTATACGATGACTGTCCCATTGGGCATTCGGTGTAAAGCTACGCTTTTGTATTATGAAGGTGAGCCCTGGAAGGTTAGACTCACTCAGCTTTCCGCGGAGGAGGTGGCGGTGGAGGAAGGGGCCCACCATACGGGGCGAAGCCGAATGTATTTCCAAGAACAATCGGCCCAGCAGGATAGCTCCAGTCATTAGGTATACCGCCATTAAATTCCTTTATTTGGTTTGTTATGGGTAACTGTGTTTGGAAAGCCAAACGTTGGTCACCCTCACGAGCGAGTGTCATTAAAAGCCTTCTAAACATATGTATAGTATTTGTTACATTTTATACCCGTATTCGCTTAACTTATTCGATAACCCAAAAAGCACTATTACAATATTAAACATGTCAAGTAAATCTCTATTCAACGAACCCACCTATCCAAATCCGCCTATCTACGACTCTTACTCTGACACTGATAACGAAGGCTGGAAAATAAGCCCCTCTATGGTAGGGGGGCTACTGGGCCAAATGTCTAGCTATGGTGTAGATTATAACACCTGCCTGGCCAATATTTGGCAGAAATCCCAACCCGCGTACTTCCACAAGTGTTTGGAGCAGCATGGTTACACACAAACCAAGTCTACCTGGTTCTCCAATTGCTGGGGTAAACCTCGCTATGGTCCGCGTGTGATGTTGGAAGTGCAGAAAGCTATCATAGACGTACCCAACCGATATTTGCATATTTCGAACGCTGTGGCAGAAGCTTGGATGTGGCTTATTCCACGCGGTGTGTCAGTATCCGAACGCGCTTTATTCCAAGAGTTGTTGGAGAATGAAATATACCGCATGGTGTTTACCAGGTCTGGAACTATCGGAGAAGAAGACGATATCGTGTCTTTCTTTCGCGATGGCAACTTCAATTCTGTCATAGGCTCTGCCCTTGGTGGGACACGTCTGTACCAATACAAACGCCAGGGACTTATGTTGAACGGTATACCCCAATACTTCAATGACAACTACGGTAAAGCCTCTTACCCCCACCACAATGTGAAGATATCACACAAGCCAGAGAAGTTGACAGCGGGTAAATCGGACGAGATATGGCACAATTACAAGTGGAAAGCTTCCAACTGCGGTGCCAAGTGGGGAGCTTCTGCTTGGGGAAAGTTCGATGGTGTGCTAAGTGGAGCGGCAGGCCATGGTGCCGAAAAGATAAAATACTTTGATGTATTCGAAGCCAAGCAGCGTCAGACGGACGCCACCATGAAATATGTATCTGGTAAAGAGTCGGAAGTAACGCAAATGCATATGTATATGATGATGGTGGAGTGGGAGAAGCAAAACAAGCACCCAAAGTGGCGTTGGGGGAGTGGAAGTGACGATATATCGACAGGCGCATGGTTACTTCAGACAAGAGTGGGCAACCGTTCCAATCAAACGCTAACCCATCTAACCTTCGACGCATCCGTGGTAAATGACATCGATAAAATTGTGGCCAAGGCTTGTCAAGATTTGAATAAGGTACAGATTTATCTGTTCAGAGATGAGCGTCGCCAAGAAGAAGGAAGAATCCTTCAAGCAAATATTCTAAAATCCGTGGGGTGTTCATTTTAGAGTATAAGGGGTTCTTAATTTACTATTAAAATGATTAAACAAATCTTTATTTTATTTACAGTTTTAAACGTTATCAACGCTGAAGTGACCGTCCTACATACAGATTCCTTCAAGGAACACATTGAATCGACCGAATACGTATTGGTTAAGTTCTTCGCGCCTTGGTGTGGGCATTGTAAGAAGTTGGCACCACACTATGAAAAACTATCTACAGAAGGCGTTAAGGGCGTATCGATTACCGAAGTAGACGCTACCGTTGATACTGAGTTGGCCAAAGAGTTCGATGTAAAGGGTTACCCGACAATGAAATGGTTTATTAACGGCACTGAATACGATTTTAAAGGCGGGCGTGATTTTGACACGATGAATTCTTTCTTGAAGAAAGCGACCGGCGAATGGGCAGCATTCATCGACAATAAAGACCAATTGACTTCTTTTCTCGAATTCGGTGAAGAGGATGCTGTTGTTGTTTCTAACTATGATTCAGGTGACCTTCGTCCGTTGGCAGCCCAGGTGGGTGCTGTTAACTTTGCTCATGTGAGGACTAGCAAGATAGATATGCCTCCCAACACGTTGCGGGTGTACAACAAGTTTGACGGTACAATGGACTACTACGATTACGAAGATACGGCCGAAGGACCAACGGCTGTGAACTTTATTCGCAAGCATTCCATTCCCTTTGTTAACAAGTTGGATAGCACTGCTATTAAACGAGGTTTTGAATATTCTAGACAGCATTTTATTATATTTACAGAGGATACAGACCGTGATTCTGTAGTGAAGAACATTCGACCAGTTGCGGAGATATATTCACCTAAATATATTTTCGTCACGGTGAAGCACACCAACAAGCAAGTGGTAGATATGTTTGGCCCTACTAAGTTCCCCAGTGCTTTTTTGGTGAACTTGAGCCCTAAGATTGTCAAGTACCCGATGAAGGGTGAAGTTACCAGCGAGAACTTGAGGAAACATCTGGAAGCGTACGAATCTGGTGAGTTGAAGCCTGTGCTCAAGAGCGCTGCCGAACCAGAACAAGACGCCGACAAACCATACACATTGGTTGGTTCGGCATTCGATACCTTTGTCAAAGAAAACGACCACGTGTTTGTCAAGTTTTATGCCCCTTGGTGCGGCCACTGTAAGAAGTTGGCACCTATTTGGGAGGAGCTACATACCAAACTCGCCGATGAAAACGTTGTAATTGCCGATTACGACGCAACTGCGAACGAGAACGAGCAAGTAGAGGTAAAGGGTTACCCAACGCTCAAGTATTACAAAAATGGTAATGCTATCGATTACCGTGGCGGGCGTGACTTAGAATCGTTGATGAAATTCGTTGAAGAGCACGCTACGTTATCAGTGACTGGCTCAGAGTCCCCGCACGCTGAGTTGTAGTCGGGCATAATTGCCACATCAATTTGAATCTTGAACGCAGTATACGCATGGCCCGAACCAACTGCTTACGCTCAGAGCGTAGGTTTATCTTCATCCATCTAGATATATATCCTTCATGGTGATGTTTGGTCTTTACGTGTATTGTTTCTAAATCAAACTTAACTCGATGCAATGCTTTTACAACATAGTCTCTTGCAAGCATGAAGTCCTCGCCTCCGGACATATGTGATTTACAAACCAATTCTATGGTGGTGACAGTGGCTTCGATATCCAAATCACCTATATGTTGTTTTATATTATCATCTTTACTCAAGGTGCGTACATTCTGTATTAGAGATGCCAAAGAAGATACCGCAGAGATAGATACAGCACCGATAGCGGATGTTCCGGCATAGGCTAAGTAAGCAGCCATTTAGTATACTAAATTATAAGATATAGTTATAAAATTTACTTTATCACAGCATTATTAAACCAGGACTTTTACCTTTTTCATGTTTCGGCAACTCTACTACCCACTCCATCCAATAGCATGTTTCGTGGTCTATAATATTACCATAAATTTTCCAACCTTGACGTTTTAAACGCTCTACAGCATCGCACACAGCGTTGTGAAAGCCGTCATGCCTATGCTTTGTTCTGTACCCAAACATTAAATTATTCTCCCACATGTTACGCACGGGCTCACCCATGGAAGCAATGATTTGCGTATTGTATTTCAAAGGAGTGATGGGCTTATCGTACGAGCAGACATGCTCCATCATTCTTATTCCCTCTGCCGAATGTTGCGCTGCCGGTATCATCTTATAATATCCACGTACCCATTTATCGAAAGGGATACCGTAAGTAACGTCGTTGTGTCGCATGCTTTTGTTTAAATATATGTAATCTAGCATACCTTTCTCTTTCCATTTTGGTGTCATACAGGCCACCACGTGCTTGTAGAAATGCGTACGTTCAATATCATACATTTCGGTGTTGGAAAAAATAGGTTCCATTTGCATCAATCTATCTCGCTTCTTATGCATCCTATCTACAGCATCTAATGGTGTATACAACGGGTGAGTTGCCGAGGTTCCCTCTAATAATATGGTTGGGAGGCACCTCTCCTGAACAGGCGCAGTGCTCTCAAACTTCGCCACGCGTCCCAGCGAAGCTATGAACGTTGCATCCGGTATTAAAGCAGCCCATATATGGTTCTGTGGATTCCCATTAATCGCAACGGCCCCCTGGCATATTACGGGCACGTAGCAGCTGAGGATGTCCTGAACTGCACTTACCACCTCGTCCGTTGGGTCCATGTTCTGCCACTCGTGTATCTCCACCATTATCTCTTTGGCACAGTCTTCGCAATCCCCCACAAACTGAGCGTCCATGTCGCGCGGGCATTCCCACCGGTCCGTTGGAACCGTTTTGGCCCCGTCGAATTGTATATCAGACACGTATTTCATCACCTGGTTGGTATGCATGGTCAGTGTCTTGGCCATCACAATCAAAGCATTCTTGGTCTCCCCGTCCACTTCCCCCTGCTTAATCATGGCAGCATACTTAATAAAGCTATTGCGTTTTAGACCGCAACACTTCATCGTGGACAGTAGTCTGTGGACATGCGATTGTTGACAGGGCTTCGACGGGTGCGTCGTTCCCAACTCCAACGTAAAGGCGCCGGAAGGCATTGTAATACCGATGTTCGAATTGTAATAAGGAGAATGGACACGGGTCAAGTTGGGGTCGGTCGGTTGCAAACCGCGCGAGCCCCAAGGAGCGATAAAGGTCAAGTTGCGTTCAGCTGCCCCATGCATTTTGCGCCCAATGTTCTTTAGATTCGGCATTGCGGGAGGTAACAATACGGGTTTCCATTTTATATTAAAGTGTATTTTACCTACAACCGGTTGAGGAGATGACTGGTCTGTAAGGTCCGTGACAAACGTAGAAATGGTATCCATGTCTACTTTAGACATGTCCACCACACAAGAACCACATGGATGATATATATCCTCACCGTCTAATTTCCTCACGCCATAAGCTCCAATAACGAGGGCAAGTGGTTGATTAACATTGCACATGGTTTCGATAGTCGCGCTACTTTGCTTTCTATCTATTTTATATATGGCTCTAGTTTGATTGGTCCAAGCAGTCGCGAAAGAGTGAGAGAATTCATGTCTAAAGTTAAGTTCTAAAATTTGTAAATATATCTTCATTAATTAACTATAATATCTTAATATACTGGTAAATAGTTACGACGGAAAAAACGCGTGTCCTTTCCTTTTAACATGGTCCAACACGAAACTTTCCACGGTAGTGTCCCTTGTTGATTAGACCGCTTGTTCACTTGTACTAGACACTCTTTTCCAAATCTCTGCCATAATCCTATCAAATATAATAAAATATTTCTACGCCTGGATAAGTAGTACACTTGGTCTTGAAAACTCATTAAATATAATTTCTTATACATTACATAAGATTTTACGGCGCGTTTGCTATCTTTATAAAACACAGCGCTGAGTTGGTCTAGGTGGAATGATTCGTATTCGGTCAGTCTACCTTTGTAAAACCCAAAAAAATAATGCCATATGTCATTGTCTTGTTTCATGTATCTACAAGTCATTTCCAACTTGCACATGTCGGATGGTGATAGGAATTGAGTGACGAACCACAGTGGGGAAGCTTCCATTTGATTTACTAATGGGAAGAGTGATGATCGTAACGATCATAAACCTTAGACCTATTTAAGTCCAGAAACACACAACAATGGCTACACTCAAAGAATTAGAAGCTTCACATACTATGGATTTCAAAGACTATCTCGTCCGTGAATGGAACTTAAACCCATCCTACGTATGGATACGACGTTCGCTAGAAACCCCAGAGGAGTGTTTGCGCGTGCAAAGTGTCAACGTAAATTTCATCATGGTGGAGAAAGGAAGGTGGATGGCACCTATACCCGTTCACGACAGACGCAACAGGCGAATGTGCTTGACTACAAAGTATCCAGATTACGTCAATGTATATCTACCGGATGGGCAGAAATTTCTGAACGTACTTAGGAATAGGAAAGAGACGTCGGATATTGTGGCGTGGAAAAGCAGCGGGATTAAAGAGAGATGGACGATACCGAACCTGGTCGAAGTAAACAAAAATTATATTGATAAACAGAAATGGAAGTGTCGGTATTGTAACTTTATAAATCAAGGTACAGACACTTGCCAAGGTACCTATTATGGCCAATTACCGCATGGTGGACCACCGAAAGCACAGAACAATGTTCTCATGGAATATGAATATTTTTTATCCAAACCGACCGGCTGTCCTCCAGTACTCTACCCCTTTCCAAACGAACAACAGCTGGGATGGCACGACGACGCAGCTCGAGACAGATTCCAAACGAGAGCTGGAACAGTATCTTCTCCTTGTAAAGCTAGGAGATGCGTACATTTCTCACATATCAATCAATCGGACCAGATTCTTAGTTTTCCAAGAGCTCAATGGACCCAGTGGGGAAAGACATACGTTTCGAACACGGAACAGTTTTACTTACCAGGTGCTATGCTGGGACACCAGACCACACAGAACGAATGTGTATGTCCCAAATGTCGTAACCCGTTCCATCGGTCATCGCCGGTCAGCGCTACCAAATGGAGAACAAACATTGAACATTCATGGTGGATAATAGAGATATTATATTGGTTAAAGGTGGACGTATACAACAAGAAGATGCAAAAACTAAACCGTGAGGAATCCGAAGTACGATATGAGTTTTTAAAGAGTGAAGTGTCCAAGTTACACGCGTGTTACACGAGTGATTTTGTATACTGTCTTGAGAATTCTAGCCAGCAGACCGTCCCATTTAATAATATATTGAAAGACATGTGGGTATGGTTAAATGATAAGGGCAAGTACGATGCTCGATTTGAGAGAAAGAAACCTCCTCCGGGGTTTAATAGAAATGTAAATTTAAAATTTTAATTTAGTCAAAAAGTTAGGTCTTTTCTCTTCACCAATCTCATCCTTTACAATGCCCATCTCACCCAAAAGTCTAGAGTCGTCAACACTATTTATCATACCTACAATGATAGCAATCTCTACCCACGTGCCTTCAATGTTCTCGTCATCTTCGGGCCAATGGTCTCCACTGTATGCCCAAAATCTATACCCTTCATCACTGTTTGCTATAGGTATGATATATTTTTCATTACGCATGTAGGTAATCTTATAACAATGTTCGAGGTCGTATTCCATTTAATATATACGCATAAGCTTAAATAATTTATAATAATAGATAGTAATTTTGTTTAATTTTAAAAGTTCAAGTTGTTTTTATTTCCCCATCTACTTTTTCTTGGTTGACGAGTCTTTTCACCCAGTACATAGGTCTCTGGCGAAGCATAAGCTGGTGCTGTTGGTATCGCTGCTACCGCCCTACCGGTGCGGAGATAACCAAGCAACAGAACATATGCAATAATAATAGCCAAACCCATTATAACATCAACTGGTAATACCCATCCAGGCAATTCCGCCTCGGCACCATTGCCAGTGTCACCCTTTGGTCCTTGTAAACCTCTTGGGCCCTGTTGTCCAGGAGCCCCTTGTAAACCCTGTTGACCATCATGGCCTTGTTGGCCACGCTCTCCACGTGGTCCAGATTGACCTTGAGGTCCGACTGGACCCATTTGGCCAACGTCGCCTCTGTCTCCATTTTGGCCAGTTTCACCTCTTGGTCCGACTGGTCCCTGAGCACCGGCTGGCCCGGCTTGTCCATCTTGTCCATCTCTCCCAGACGGACCCATAGGGCCTATCGGGCCTTGGATACCATCGTCGCCTTGGTCACCCTTGGCCCCGGCTGGTCCAACAATTTCATCGATATGGTCGATGTCATCCTTCGTTGCGAAGTAATTGACATCGTGTCCGGCCAATCTAGCGGCGTCTAAACCACTGGATGCACCGTCCACCAATTTCAAATTGTTCAAGATAGCTTGTGCGCTAGTCTTATCGTCCAAGTCGTCGTCTAATTTCTCCACTACTTTTTCCAAATCATCTAGAACCGATTTCAATGTGGATTCTTGAGTCTTTGCTCTACTACTCTCGTCGTTGATGGCTTGTGAATTTGTTGAGACTTGTGACTGTGTGGCAACCAAAGACGTACGCGTTGCTTGTAAGTCTGTTCCTGCGGTATTAACCAAGTTTTGTAAACTTTGTTCCGCGTGAGTTGCACGCGTCACTTCAGAACTTGTAGAGAATGCAAGTTGTTGTTCCGCCTTCGTTGCTCTTACATATTCCTCGTCTACACGAGCACTCAATTGGTTTTCTTTACTAGACGCTCTGGACGCTTCCGCTGTTATTGCTTGCATGTTTGCTGTCTCTGCCCCTATGGCACGAGCAGCTTCTTGTTGAATCAATTGTTTGGCTTCGTCCAGCTCTTCTTGTGTCTTCAATTTGAAGTCACCGTGTGTTGACTCCAATCTGGACACGCTGCTTTCCAAGTTGTTTGAGAGGTCTGCCGATTGAGCATTGAGGGCCGCTACGAGATTATTATTCAGTGTAACAAGACCGTCCGCATTGCGGGAAGTCTGGTTACCAATCAAATCTTCACGGTTCAAAGCTCTATTGGTTTCTAATGTAATAGCATTGGTCAACCCCATGGTTTCTGTACTAAACGAATGAGAAATGTCTTGAATCTTATTGTCCGTACCTTGTTGTGCTGTTGTGAGACTGCTAGCAATCGCACCTTCCACCTGTGTAATACGTTGATTCAAATTCGCAGTGGCTTGACCAGCATCTTGGTCTACCTTGCTATTCAATGCGGACAACTGTGTTTTCACAGAGTCCAAACTGATATCCAAGGCATCTGCCAATTGCTGGGCATCTTGTGCCGCTTTCTTTCCTTCGTTTGCAAGCTCTTTCGCCTCGGAGATAGAACCTGACGTACCAGAGTTGGAGTTGGTAATGGTATCAATCCTAGCTTCTAATGAAGCCAAAGATGCACTGGAACCACCTCTCACCTGGTTAATTTGTCCTTCCACCAATTGGTCACCTGCCGTTCTGGCCGATGCTTCTTGCTGAACAGCCGATTGCCGTTGGGCTACTTCAGCACCCAAATCATTCGCAACGGTATTTGCCTTTGTCTTTGCTGCTCCAGCTTCCTGTACGGCATTGTTCGCTATACCACTAGCTACGTCTGCTTTGTTACTGGCTATAGAGGCAGCGTTCGTAGCGTCCACCGCTCTACCCTCCGCATCCGTGGCCAATTCAGATGCTTCCTTGGCATCTTTCACCGCTCCGTCCGCTTCGTCTCTTGCAACGTTAGCGGTTCCTTGAGCCGCCGCTGCTTGTTGCACACCCAAGTTACCACGGTCCATGGCACCTTGGGCATCTTGAATACCTTGTGCCGCGTTGGCAAGCGCACTCTCTGCTTTGACCGTAGCTGTACTAGACTGTAACAAGGCTTGAGAACCTTTAGTGTCTGCTTCTCCGGCCCGTGTAGCAGCTGCTTCCCCTACTGCTTCGGCTTTCTCTGCCTCCACCATAGCGTTGGAAGCGCTTGTCTTGGCATCGTTCGCATTGTCGTTCGCATTATCTGCCCGTGTCTCAGCTTCTCCCGCTTTCTCCGAAGCTTGTTCTGCTGCTTTCTCAGCTGCTTGAGCGTTGGAGTTGGCCTGGAACGCTTCCGTTTCGGCTTCAGACGCGCTTCTCTTAGCTTCCTGCGCATCACCTTCCACCACTGAGATAGCATTCTTATTAGTCGCCGCATCCGATTCTGCCTTTTTGGCTTCATTAGAAGCTTCTTCTGCTTTATTCTCAGCAACTGTAGCTTCCCCTCTGGCAGCTGCTGCTGCTTGGCTAGCTTGTGTTGCTACTCCCTGTGCTGTTTGAGCATCCAATACACCCTTGTTAGCTACAGTAGCAGCATTCTGTGCGGCTGTGTTGGAGGCGGTAGCTACTGCCTGGGCATTGTCTGCTTTAGACGCTGCTGCCGCACCAACTCCTTCCGCTGTCTGGGCCTCTGCCATGGCTTTGGCCGCCTGTATTTCTGCTTGTTGAGCGTTACTGTCAGCAGTTGATGCTACGTTCTTAGCATCGTTCGCTTCATCTTTGGCAGACTCAGCTACTGTATCGGCGGAGTTCGCCGCTTGTATAGCATCAACAGCTTTTTGTTCAGCTACGCCCGCGTGTGTATCCGCTTGAGCAGCGGCCACGTCTGCCGCATTGGCTGCTACCGCCGCTGCTGCTCCAGTTGCTTGGGCCGTTTGACCTATGGTCTTGGCAGCTGCCGCATCGTCCTTGGCTTCTTCGCCAGTACGTTCTGCGCTAGCTGCTGCTGTGTCAGCATCCTGAGCTGCCAATTTGGCTGAACCTGCTTCAGCACTTGCTGAATTTGCCGCTGCCTTGGCGTTGTCAGCTATATTCTCAGCCGCCGCCGCTGCCTGTATACCTGCTGATGCTTTAGAATCAGCTTCTTCTGCCGCATTCTCAGCCTTAACCACATCCAACGCGTTTTGGTTGGCTTTGTTTTGGGCCGAGTCTGCTTCACTCTTGGCAGTGTTTGCTAGCGTACTAGCCGCAGTAGCAGATTGTTGGGCTCCTGTGGCCTGGTCTTTGGCATTGTCCGCTGCCCCTTCTGCTAATTTCGCCTCGTTGAGAGCCGATGCTGCCGCATTGGCATTGGTTTGTGTCTTAGCATCTACGTTACCAATGTCCGATTCCACGGCGGCTTTAAGTGTTGAACGGGCTTGGGCATCCGAAACAGATTGTTGAGCTCTGGCTGCTGTCTGAGCCGCGTCTTTGGAGCTCAAATCGTTGGCAACTGCTACTGACGCCGCTGTTGCGGTTTCAGATGCTCGTTCCGCATCGTCTGCTTTACCCACAGCGTTAGCGGCCTGTGTTTCTGCTCCTTGTACATCCGCCGACAAGGCAGCACGAGCCGTATTCCCTGCTTGAATTTGTGTTTCTTGTGCATTCAATTCTATCTTGTTAGAATCTGCTTCCGCCTTCGCTTGGTCCGCTTCATTCTTAGCATCCTGAGCTGCTGAACTAGCTTGTCTAGCATCGCCTTCAGCTTCTGCTGCCGCTTCGCCCGCTGCGTTGGCTTGATTGCTAGCTGCGTTGGCTTTCGTGTCCGCTATAGAAGCGGCGTTCGAAGCTGCCCCTGCTGCTGTTTGAGCGTTGCTTGCTGCTGTACTAGCCGCATTGGCTTCAGCTTCTACACCGGTTACTTTACCGGCTACAATGGAAGTTGCCGCTTCTGCCTGTCTCAATTCAGCTTCGGTTTGTGACAGTCCGGCCTCTACCGAAGCTGCTTTAGAGTTAGCTGTGTTGGCGGCATTCTGTGCGCCCGCTGCTACACCTTCAGCATCCAAGGCTTTACCCCTAGCGGAGTCGGCTTCTGCTCGAGCAGCTGCTGCTGCCGCCGCATTAACTTCACCCTTGGCTTTATTCGATGATGCTTCGCTAAGCGCTTCGTTTGCATCTTGACCAGCCTTGTCCGCTTCGGATATAGCAGAGTCTGCTCTTGAGCCAGCGTTGGCTGCTTGTAATTTAGCATCCGTAGCTTCCGAACCGGCACTTTGGGCGTTGGCGTTGGCAGCCGCTGCTGCCGCCTCCGCATCAGCTGCTTCGTTCAAAGCGTTCTGTGCGTTGTTACCGGCAGTGGCCGCTGCCCCTGCTGCTGCTTGAGCGTCCGAACTGGCTGCTCCTGCTGCCGCTGTAGCTGCTTGAGCATCTTCTTCAGCACCTTCTGCTGTGGCTTCTGCCAAGTCAGCTTTACCACCTGCTGCTGTAGCCGCATTCTGTGCCGCGTTAGAGGCACTCATAGCATCACCAGCTTCAGTCTTAGCATCTCCAGCTTCTTGGCTGGCGGCTTCTGCTTTACCATCCGCAATAGTAGCCGAACTTTGAGCTCCTGCTGCTGCTCCGGCCGCCGCGTCTGCTTCATCCTTAGCCTTCTCCGCTTCGGCTTCAGCTGCTGCTGATGCACTCAATGCG